>Ga0206988_1015_pt1 | contig 49464 bp, 48 predicted proteins | sample Alteio_BWMinCont_12_FD_153263 | JGI IMG/M metagenome (GOLD analysis project Ga0206988, IMG submission 153263) | Enriched cells from forest soil in Barre Woods Harvard Forest LTER site, Petersham, Massachusetts, United States -... | ecosystem: Environmental > Terrestrial > Soil > Temperate forest >... | reverse complement strand
CTGATCATCTCAGGTAAGATTTGCTGGGAAAGCCCGTTTACGATTCCCGTCATTTCCTCCGACTGATCGATCTGCTTGGCGATTGCTGCGCTGGAGCGGCGGTTGAAAAAGCCCAGGGGCAGGCTGAGCACATGGGAAAAGGTTCGCTGGATGAAGCGTTGTTCGATAAGGCAGGAGAGCCGGACATTCTTGTTTTCACCGATCCGCCAGAGAATGGTGGCAACCAGATTGATGCCGAATAGCAGTGCCACCGCCCAAATCAAGGTATCCAGGGCCTGTTCCGGCGAGCGCGGCGCCACATGACTTTTCCCATGAGGTTCGCGTATTTTTTTTTGCGCCGCGCGCCGGGCCGCTGGTTTTCTGGCGCGTGCAGTATCCCCGGAGAGACGGGCATGTTGGCGCAGCGGGGAAGAAGAGAGTATGGCCAGTTCAGCGCTGTCCCTAGCTTCCCCGGATTGCCGGACAAAAAGTCCGGCGACGTCGTTTACTGCTTCCCGGTAAATCAAGGGTTCTACCAAATTGGCCCCGGTGCCCAGCAGGCTGAGAATGACGACCAGAAAAAACTTCTTCCGGTACGGGAGGATCAACCGGAATACTTGTTGCCAGACTGCCTTTCGGCCGGTATTTTGGGTCAGCATCGGAAAAGTTCCAGTTTAGGACAAATATATCCCAGAACAAGTGACGGTGGCAGCTTCCGCCGCTGGCTAGTCGCGGCTCATCCGGTTGTCGATAATGCCCAGGACAACATAAAGCAGGGGCGAGATGAGCAGCTCGTGGAGGCTGCTGGCTATATTCCGCAAGCGCTCCGAAATCACGCTCACGGTCCAATCGAATACGCCGATCCAAACCAAAATGACAATGACCAACAGGTAAACGGCATGCCAGATGAAGATCATCCAGGATCCGGAGAATCGCCTCAAGGACCAGGCCCCGGTCAGGTAGATCAAAAGGATGGTGCCGAATTTGGCGACATGACGCAGATGTCTGGGAATATCGTTGTAGTAGTCAATGTCGACGAGGAAAATGTTGTATAGGGCATAGACCAGGACGATCAAGAACAGGCCTATAAAGAAATATCGCCGTTTATCTCGCGAGCTCAGCATGTATCCTCGGATTTTTAGTGAATACAAACCAAAGCCAAATAATGAAGGCGTAGATAACGAATGTAAATACGAAATGATGGGCGAAATCCAGGTAATCGGGGTTGTAAATGGCTACCACAGTAAGGGTGCTGCAGCGGACAATATTGAGGAGGTAAATGAAGACAAAACCAACGAGGGCATAAATTAGTTTCCGGCGCAGGGTCGAGGGGTAGCAGATCAAAAAGCCCGCATACAGCACGAGGAGCTCCAGGCCGTTGCAAGCGTCAGCAATGGCTAGTGGGATCTTTCCATGGAGGTAAATATCCATTTCTTGTTCTACGGATACGAAGCCAGCCCGTTCAATCCGCGCAAACCCTGGTTTTACCGTGAAATCATTCGAGGCCGAAAAAAAATTAAGGGCCTTAGCTGTAACGATACCTACCGAATAGGTTAACGGTGCATCTAAGACCCTTGTGGGCAGGAGAAAGGATAGGTAAATAAATTTCCAGACTATGAATGCGACCACGCCCTTGAGAAAAAACAACCTCACTGAACCCGGGATCTGGTTCCAGCTACTGCGTAAACTCATCAGCGCTCTCTTAAATCGATGCGTCGCTTGCTACCTTGTTTCTTTTGTTTTTGTCCCAGAGCAATTTTGCGCCCAGTGCCGCCCCAGCAGCTACCAAAAGCACAATGCCTCCATTGATCGGAGCCCGGTTGCCGCCCTTATTACCATCATAATCTTTCTTGGGGTGCCAGGCATTTGCCTGTAAGCAAATAAGGGAGGGGATTACCAGCACGGCCAGGATTCGAGTGATTCTTTTCATAATAAAAGTTTAAAACCGTTGTAAGCTAAGTAAAAAGCAAAACCTGGAAAAAAAATATTAGTCTTTTTGCCGGCAAAATAATCCCCAAATTCTGAATTGGATGGTAAACTGCTTAAAATGAAAGGCCTATGAATGCCAAATGGTCAGGGTGCAGGCCGCCCATACCGCATCAGGGGATCCCTAAACTCCGCTTCAGGATCTCCTTCCCTTTCCGGATGGCCTCCCTTCCCTGGGACTCGATCCCATACCATCCCCGGTACCCGGCGGAACGGGTCATTTCAATAAGCCTTAGGGTCTGGGCATCCGAAGGCTGGCTCCGGAATGACATGCCCCGGGCATAAGGGAGCGTTTTTTGGAGAAAATCCTCGTTATCGAATCGCGGGCCTGGCTCCCGCCAATCCGGATAGGTGCCGAACAGGGGATGGTTGACTTTTTTCATCAGACTGACCAGCCAGTTGGCATTGTCGGAGAGACCTCCGTGGTTTTCAATGAGGATGTTCATCCCGGCAGGACTGGCATATTCCAACAGGAGCTGATAGGATTCCGAAGCCCATTTCCAGGCCTCCTCCTGGTCCGGGGATCCGCTACCCCGGCAATTCGTTCTAATGGCATGACATCCCAGGTATTGGGCGATATCCACCCATTTGCGGTGCTGGATCGCGAACTGCATCCGGCCTTTCGGTTCGGCCGAACATCCGTCCCCCTCATCATCGACCATGATCAGGACCAATTCCACCCCGTGATCATTGGCCCGCTGCCGCAGGCTCGCCAGCCACTCAAGGGTCGGGACCTCGAAGAGGGTATTGACCAATTCGACCCCGTTGAGGTTAAAATCGTTTCGGGCCAGCGCGGGAAAATCGAGGGTATTCCATTTTCCCGCGCGAAACTCTTCTACCAGTGACCATTGAGCCAGTGAAATATCATTTCCCTTCATCATCATCGTTCTCTGCACCTACCGCTAAAGTTCCCAGCCTTTGCGGTATTCCCGGTACAGGTATTTGTTGGCGGATTCGTTATTGGTGATCTTCATATTCACGGAATCATATTCCACCCGGTGTCCTGCCCTGAGCGCCACGGCGCCCAGCAGGATCGTTTCTGTGATCGAATCCGCGAGCAAGAAGCTGCCCGGGGATTGGGTTTTGTTGAGAAAAGCGTCAATCCAGATATCGTCTGCCCGCTCCACGGTATTTTGGGGTCCGGGCTGTCCGTTCAGGTAACCCTGCATTTTGGAGGAAGGAAGAAGCTTGGGGCTTTCGCAGCGGAATCCGGCCAATATCTTGCCTTTGTCGCCGACCAGCATCATTCCTTCGCGTTCCAGGGAGCCGCCTTCGGCTGCCAGTTCATCCGGAACTGGCGGCTTTATGCCTCCGTCGTACCAATACAAGTCGAAAGCTGGCAATTTTTCCTGGGCAGGAAATTTAAACCGGATCGAGCAAGAATAGGGGAAAGCCACATTGTTGTTCACCCCGACACTAACGTGGTTGTTTATAGTGCAGGTAGTCGTTCCGCAGGCTTCTGCACTCAAGGGAGCCGTTTTGATGCCCAGTGTGAGAAACAGTGGCCAAAGGCTATAGTGGCCCATGTCCGCAATGCTCCCGGCCCCGAAATCGTACCAGCCCCGGAAAACACAATTCGTGTAATTGGGATGGTAGGGCCGGTCCGGAACCGGTCCCAGCCAGAGATCCCAGTCCAGGCCGTCGGGAATGGGCGGAGTATCCGTCGGGTTGGCTGTCCATTGCGGCCACACTGGCCGGTTGGACCAGTTGTGGATCTCTTTGAGGGTGCCGATCGCCCCGTCCTGGATCATTTTCAGCGCCAGGTCGTCCCCGCTGATCTTGCTATATGCCAGCAAATGGGTGCTGACGCCAGTCTTTCGCGCAGTTTCTATGGAAAGCCGGCCTTCGTACATCCGATTTGCCAGGGGTTTGTGGATGACCACGTGCTTGCCCTTTTTCATGGCGGCGATGGAAATCGTGGCGTGGTGGTGGTCGGGAGTCATGATCTTGACGGCATCCACTCCATTTTCCTTTTCCAACAGCTCCCGGAAGTCAACATAGGATGCGCATCCCTTATAGCCGGGTTGTGAATTCGTCTTCGCATAATATTTTTCCACGAATTCCTTGCCGAGGTCCCGTCCGCCGGGGATTCCATCTAAGCTTGCACCCCAGGAAGGGTCCTGCAATGCGTGTCGGATATTGCCTCGGATTTCTCCCGGAGACCAGTCGACATAATTCGTGCTAAACTTGTTGGGATCGCAGACGGCCACGATCCGTAGTTTCGGATTAGGGATCAACTGGATCATTTCGCGCATGCCCTGGGTGCCACAACCAATATAAGCCAGGTTGAGTTTGTCACTGGGGGCGATGAATCCGGGGCCGCCCAGCACATGGCGGGGAACAATGGTTACGGCCAGGGAAGCAGCGGCAGCGGAGCCGATGAATTGGCGTCGGTTAAATCTTTTTTTTGATGACATGGTGCGTTGATTTGCTAAGTAAAGAATGTGGCGGGATAAGGGGAAAAGGACTTAAAAGGTAAGACAATCCGCAAATACCAAAAAAGGAAAAAAATCCTGCGGCAAAAAGACCTAGGGGTTTCCATGCAGTAGGGAAAAAATCCTATATTGTCCGGGATCAAATGCCATCGAATGGAAAGAATTCAAGAGCCGCTGAAGGTGGAATTCCACATGCGATCCCGGGTAGTGGAAAGGCACCGGCTATACCTGATCGTAGAGGGTATCTGCTATCAAAACCCTTTGCTGCAACGTAAATGTTATATCAAGATCACCCGGAAACAATGGGCCAGGCTCGCCAAAAAAAATTGGGGCAAAGTCAATCTCCGAGAATACATTCTGATCGACTTCATCCTGGTATATGGCAAAAAAAGCATCGCGCTGTTCGGTGCTGAATCTTTTGAGAAATTGTCCTACCGGAACCTGGTGTATTCCGACGATTCGGCTTGAGCCGGCGGACCGCAACAAGTAACGAGATTTTACGGAAGGCGCCGGATTTTCCGGGCAGCGCCCTATCTTTAGCCAAATCAACATGCTATGACGGGATGGCTGCTAATCATCCTCTCGCTACTTCAAACTTCCTCTTTTAAACAGGACCCTCAAACAGGGGAAGAGCTGATCCGGGACATGTACCACCGGTACGCCGGTCATTGGTACCAAAACCTGACCTTTAATCAAACCACCGATTTTTACCGGAATGACAGCTTCCGGGCCTCCCAAATCTGGTATGAAGCCATTGCATTTCGCGGCCGGTTCCGGATCGATTTCGGTTCTCCGGATAGCGGCAACGCAGTGATCTTCCGCGGAGATTCGGTGTATAATTTCCGCGGGGGGCGGATTCAATCCGTTCGTCCCAGCGACGAGCACCTTACCTTTTTGTTGGGAGGGATGTATTTTGATTCCCTGGATGAAACGATCCGGCAATTCCACAAATTCGGATACGATCTGGGCAAGTTGCACGCCGACCGCTGGAAAGGCAAAGCGGTCTGGGTTGTCGGAGCGGAGAAAGGTAATCTGGAATCTAACCAGCTCTGGTTCGACCGGGAGCATTTTTTTCTCGTGCGGATGCTGGACCAGCACGCCGGCCGAAAGGAGGAAGGCCTATTTGATGAACATATTCCCGTGGGTGGCGGTTGGACGGAGACCCAGGTCCATTTTTACATCAACGGCAAATTGGTGCAGGTGGAACAATACCACGATTGCCGGCCGAATGTTCCCCTCCCCGATGAGCTCTTTGATCCGAAAGAATTCCACAAGCCATCCTGGATAAGTCAAAAGCCCTGATGGCTTCCGGCCGCAGATAAGTTTCCTAAAGCCGAAGAGAGGCTGCCATCGAACGGGGTCCGGAACCAGTCCCTCGATCGCCCCAGGATTTCGCGACTTAGGTCTTCAGTGATCTGCAACAGGCCGGAAATATCTTCATGGGTGAACCCATCAATCACCCAAAGGTTGAAGACCATTCTGCACAGGGGTGGAAGTCGGCGGATCGATTCGATCAGCTGCCGGGGAGAACCCGTCTCGCCCCAGACTCCCTGACAGAAATCCGGGCTTTCCAGCTTTGCCGCCGAGAGCGCCTCCCGTTCCAGGTATTGATGAACGCAATGGCGAATGAGGATTCTTCTGAATTTTTCCTTTATCCAGGATTCCTGACCGATCAGGGGAACTTCCCGGGATTCCCGCATTTCCCGAAAAAGCTGTAAGAAGGAGCAATTCAGCAAATGCTGCAGCATAGCCGGGTCGTCCTGGTACCGGTAACCGATTGACCGGCCCGTCGGTTCCAAAAGGAAAAATATTTGCTTCTGGCAACCGCGGTCATTCTGACGGCAGCCCCTGATCCAGGCGAGTATGTCCTTGTGGTGTATCAAATTCAGCAGGTTGAAAAAATCGCTTGGCTTGTCAGGGATATTGGGTGGTCGCCGAACTCGGGAACCAGGGAGGAAATTCACAGGAATCGATGAAATCAACGAAATTGGGAACCAAGAGATTTGGGAACGGCATGCGCTTAACTTTAGTTTAACAGGGGTCGAGCAGCATCTGTCGCAGCTCTCTGGTCCAGCACCATTTTTTCATGCGCGCGCTTCAGCTTCCCTCCATTGCTGCCCTGTTCTTTTTGTCCTCTCATTGCCGGGCGCAACAATCGGAACAGGATTCCCTTGGATCAGTCTCCCTGGCCAGACTGGACAGCGTTTGGGGTCAGCACAAAAAATTGCCGGATGGATTTGGCAGGCAAGCTCTTCTTGCTCTTGCCCATTACCCGGAGCTTCGGAATACCCGCATTGTATTCCGAGTGAAGCGTGCCCGATTGACCGCAAAGACCAGGCCTACTATCATCAGCTGCATTCTGCCTCGCGGCCTTCGCAAGTACGTAATTACCATCAGCAACCAGACCGACAGCATTCTATGGCCCATTATGATGCGATCGCTGCCAGCGCGTGCTCAGATCGGGCTTCTCGGACATGAGATTGGCCATGTCTGCGATTTTTCTTCTAAGTCAATGCAGAAAGGCCTAGGGGATCTGCTGGGACACTTGTCGTCCCGGTATATGGACCGGCTGGAGTTCCACACCGATTGGATAGCGATCCAGCACGGGCTTGGGCCATACTTGAAGGCCTGGAGTACCTGCGTGCGCGAACGGATGCACCGCAAAAATTGGCAGGGCTCCGATTATGTTTACAGGAAAGATAATGGAGTGGAGCGCTACATGAACCCCGATACGATCGATCATTTTATGTCTCAGTTAGGAGATGCACGATGACAGATCCCTGGCGTTCCTAATTCGGCAGGCTTAGGGGCTGCAAGACCGGGAATAGCCTAATTTTACCCTCGAATTTCCCCTTTCCCCAGCCATACCGGGAATTCTGCCATGCCCGACAGCAATAAAGACAGGCCCAATAACGATATTGGCTTATGAGGGTTGATCTATCCCGAAAGATACGCGGAGGCTATTTGCTGGCCTTTTTGCTGCTGCTTTTCACTTACCTGCTGACGATCGGCGGTACCCGCCAGCTCGCAATCCAGAACCGCTGGGTCAATCACAGCCGGGAAGTCATCAATAAACTCGAGCTCATGCTTTCTTACCTGAAGGACGGTGAAGTTGGGCTGCGCGGCTACCTCCTGCTCAAAGATGAAAAATACCTCCTGCCTTATTTGACCAGCGAAAAAAAGGTTGACTCGGTCTACCGCATCGTTCGCAGCGAAGTCAGCGACAATGCCATTCAAGTAGACAGGGCCAACTATCTGCACCTGATGTTCGCCCGCAAATACCAGAATATTTCGGATCAACTCCGGCTGTTCCGGGACTCCCATCTGGTCTTAACGGATTCGATCAAGACCAAAGAAGCGGAAAGCAAGCAGCTCATGGATTCCATTCGATTCGTGGCGGGTACCATGGAGCTCCGGGAAGACGAATTGCTCGGCCAGCGCACGGAAGGGGTCACACATTTCAACAACATCGTCAACACCATCATCGTCATTTCCCTCACGACAGCCTTGCTGGTCGCGCTGTATGCAGTCATCACCTACAACCTGGAAAACCGGGCTAAAAAAGCCGCGACCACCATTGCGGACAGTTACCATGAACAATTGGAAAAGCGAGTGGAGGAATTGAATCAGGCAAACCGGGAGTTGTATGAGCTCAGAAGCCTGGAGAAGTTTGCCGTAACTGGCCGAATCGCCCGAACCATCGCGCATGAAGTCCGAAATCCCCTTACCAATATCGAATTGGCCGCCGACCAGCTGAATTCCGATCAGATTCAACCTGATGAAGAGCAGACGCTGCTCGGCATGATCTCACGAAATTCCAAACGCATCAATTCCCTGATCACCGACCTGTTAAACGCCACTAAATTCTCCGAGCTTTCCTATCAGAAAACGTCCATCAATGAGCTAATGGACGACGCGCTCAAACTGGCCACTGACCGGGCTTCGTTAAAAAAAATCGAGATACGCAAAGACTATTCCCGCAATATCCCGCTGGTCAGTGTGGATCCGGAACGCATTAAAATTGCCGTCCTCAACATCATCGTCAACGCTGTTGAAGCGGTTCCCGCCGAAACGGGCCAGATATTCCTCGAGACGAGTTGGCAAAATGGAACCTGCCTGATCACGATTGCCGACAATGGCCCGGGCATGGACGACGAAACCACGACGAAGATTTTTGATCCGTACTACACCTCCAAAATGAAAGGGAACGGCCTCGGCCTGACCAATTCCCAAAGCATTGTCCTGAATCACGGAGGGAAAATACAGGTGCACAGTGAACTCGGAAAAGGAAGCCGGTTCCGCATCATCTTACCCAGGGAAGAAAAGATCCCCGTCAACGAAAACCCAGCCTAACCCGTTTCCGCGCTCGATGCGGATCAAGGATTGACCCGAGGGATTGGGCGCGGCTTGAGCAGCTGGCTGTCGGCGAGCCAGTCCGCCATGCGCTGCGGCCAATTTTTAACTGCCTGGAGCGAACTCCGGTATCCCATATTGAACCCGTGGCCGCCCTGAGTAAAGATGTGGGCTTCCACCGGGAGCCGGGCCTCGCGGTATTTCATCAGCAAGTTGAGGGTCGGCGCCGAACAGCAACTGTCATTTTCCGCTACGACCAAAAAGGCGGGCGGCGCATCGGGGGGAACCTGATCCGGAATTCCGTAAGGACCGGGATAGATCAGCATCTGAAAATCCGGTTTGGCATTTTGCCGGTCTATCGGATCGATGGATTGGGGATCTCCCCGCCCGTGGGAATAAGCAATCAACGAAACTACCTCCCCTCCCGCGGAGAATCCCAGCATTCCCACCCGGCCTGTATCGATACCCCATTCCCTGGCGCGGTTCCGGATCGCCCGCATTGCGCGAGATACGTCTTTGCGCACGTCCTCGAGGCTATACGGAGAATTGGGCTCACGAAACAATCGATACTTCAATACGAAGGCGGCGATCCCCAGGCTGTTCAGGTATAGTGCAGGTTCCCTTCCTTCGGCGTTATATACCAACTCGCGATGCCCTCCCCCCGGGCAGATCAGGACGGCAGTACCATTGGCCTTTTCCCTGGCCGGCAAAAAGACGGTCAGGGATGGATTATTGATGTGGCGCACCCAATAATCCTTGGCTTCCTCCGGTTCATTCCGAAGCCGTTCAAAACCTGGCGCGCCATCCGGCCAAAGAGGGACCACGCGACCCGTGTCCTGGCCCAGACCAGTAAGAAAGCCAGAGAGAAAGAGCAGGCACGACAAGCCTGCTTTCTGCAGATATTTCATAGACGAAACCCGTTTAGCCGGGACCGGCTAAGGTATGAATTAAGGTATGAATACCGGTAGGGATTGACCCGCCAAAATCTTTATTCAGCCAGCAAACTTTCCCTATCTTTTCGGTAACCATTCCACACAGAATTTCATCATGCGCACTCCATTTTCGCAAGCCCTGTTCGCCAGTTTAGTGCTTTGCCTGAGCAGCCGGGCCCAAGACAGCATTACTGTTTCGGATATCATCCCGGCCGAAAAAATGCTGGATTTGCGGTTCACCGCGCCCAAACGGGATTCGCTGCAAACTGGTCTAACGGATAAATTGCACACTTACCAATGGATGCACAGCAGCAATCTGCCCAACGATCTGCCGCTGCCTTTGTGGTTTGATCCGCTCCTGCCTGGCATGAAACTCAACCAGCAGCAGGCAAGGATCGACTGGCCCATTCCGGACTCTTTTGATTTGCCGGCCAATCCCCGGGACCTGGCGTTTTGTTCCCTCCTACAGCTCGCTTCCCTGATCCGGCATAAAAAGATCAGCTCCGTTGACCTGACCCTATTTTACCTGGATCGGTTGAAGAAATACGGTGACCGGCTGCATTGCGTGATAGAGCTTACCGAAGAACTGGCTATGGCCCAGGCGCGCCGCGCGGATGCCGATCTGGCGCGGGGCATCTACCGCAGTCCTCTGCAGGGGATACCCTATGGAATAAAGGATCTGTTCGCCGTGAAAGGAACGCATACTACCTGGGGCTCCCCGCCCTTCCGCGACCAACTCATCGACCGGACCTGTTTCGTTGCCCAGCAGTTGGAGCGGGCTGGTGCGGTCCTGGTAGCCAAACTATCCCTGGGGGAGCTGGCCATGGATGACCGCTGGTTCGGGGGTCTGACGCGTAATCCATGGAATCCTGACCTGGGTTCCGGAGGGTCGTCCGCCGGCTCGGCAGCCGCAACTGCAGCCGGTCTTGTTCCCTTCGCCATTGGAACCGAAACCTATGGCTCAATCGTAGACCCTTCTTCACGATGTGGCGCTACGGGATTTCGTCCCAGCTATGGCAGCATCGCCCGCACAGGCGCAATGACCCTGGCCTGGAGCTCCGATAAGATTGGCCCCATCTGCCGGTCCGCACAGGATGCCGCCCTGGTCTTCTCCCTGATCCACGGCGCGGACGGAGTGGATGCCTCTTCCCGAACCGTCGCGTTCAACTTCCAGGAAAAAATGAATATCCATTCCCTCCGGGTGGCCTACGCCAGGAATTATATCGACAGCCTGGCCGAAGGCAGCCCGGAAAAAAAGACACTGGCCCGTTTGCGCGAGTTGGGCGCACGAATCGTTCCCATCGACTTTCCCAATGATCTGCACGGCGACCAAATCCTCTCCCTGATCATATTTGCCGAAGGTGCGGCAGCCTTCGATCCGCTGACCCGGAGTAACCGCGACGATGAAATGGTCCAGCAGAACAAGGACCGTTGGCCAAATACATTCCGGCTCGCCCGCTTCATCCCGGCGGTGGAATACATTAATGCCTGCCGGATGCGGTATCGTATCATGCAGCAAATCGCTCCGCTCTTCCAGCAATACGACATCATTATCGCGCCACCGGAAACCGGAGATCAATTGGCGATCACCAATCTAACGGGAAATCCTTCTGTTACCCTCCCCAATGGATTCACCCGGGAAGGCTTACCCACGGCCATCAGCTTTATCGGGAGGTTGTATGACGATGGGGAACTCCTGGCTTTCGCCAAACAATACCAGGACGCTACCCCCTTTCACCTGCGGCATCCCGAAGGCTTTTAAGTGAATGCCGCAAGCCAGGGTCAATTGACGTGGAGCACTTTTAAGTGAAAGGTCTGGCTTGCCGTTTTCGCGCGGATGAAATACATCCCTTTTGCCAGACCGGTCATGGGAATGTCGATCTGCCGGTTGTTGCTGCTGTTGATGACGTGGGCGATCATGCGGCCAGCCGCGTCAACAATCTCCAACTCCAGGATATTATCCGTTCCGCTCAGCAAATGCAGAAAGTGCTGCGCCGGATTTGGATAGGCGATGGGAGCCAAAAGGTTCGCCGACTGGATCAGGGGCGTTCCATAAATCTGGAATTCATACAAGGAGTACCCGCCCTGCCCATTGCGCGCCTCACCGAGCAGGCGCACATAGCGGCCTACGCCGCTGAGCTGGATGACATTAGTCAGGGAGCTGTTGCCGTTTACTGAGGCCACTGGGGTCCAATTCACGGCATCATCGGAGACCTGGATGGCGAAATCGCTCGCCGCGGCATTGTCCCAGGAGAGCACTACCTGGCAAATCCGGTAAGACTGGCCGAGGTCCACATAAATATCCTGTGGATCACTAGCGAGGCTGATCCATGCGGTAGTGAAATTTCCGTCAACGGCTTCAGAGGGCCCCGATGAATTAGCACCAGTGGAGGAAGCATAAGCCATTTTTCCCAAGGCCACGTTAGAAGAACTGCATGTGTCCACGGCGCGGTTGTTGGTCAGGCCGTATACGACCAGCTGATTGGAAAAGGTTGCCAGGTACACTTTGCCGTTGGCAATGGTTGGCGGTACAAATTTCGCGTAGTATCCCGGTTGGTCTTTGGGGTTTTGCGAAGAATTCCAAATTTCCCTGCTCGGGTCGATGGCCGAAAAAGCCCGGAGTATGCCCGCATCCGTGGTTGATTCGGCGTCGCCCTGCATGGCATGGGCGGCCCATAATATGGCGGTACTGTCATCTGAACCGTTTGAAGAAACGGAAAGAAAAGCGCCGTTCTGTCCGTAGGGACCGGAAGGCCCCGTGGTCTCCCCGTTCACGTTGAACATGCCCAGGCTCCGGACAAATGGAAATGCGGTCAGGGCCGCGTTCTCTGACCAAACATACATCCATTCCCCCGAGCTCCCTCCATAATAGGAAAGGCAGGCGTGAAGGTTGCTGTTCTCGCCCAGGTTTAACTGCTGAATCACCTGGTTGGTCGTCGCACTGAAGTTGCCCATGGTATCCCGGTTCACCAGGAAAAGCTCGCCATTTTTGTCACCGCTCACTAAATAACGCGTACCCGGTATCAGCATGACTTGTACTACTCCCATGTCCAGGTCATTCTGGTCCAGATATTGATAATTGGTCGGCGTGAAGAAGGAAGAAATCGGCAGCTGGTTGCCCGTGGGCGTGAGTTTCACGATGCTTTCCCCGGAATTGATGGGAGATGGTTCGTTGGGCTGGCCATCGGCTGAACCGTTGCCCACCGCCAGGTAAATATTTCCCAGGGAATCGGCCGCGGGACCCATTCCGCTCATCCAAATTCCTCCCTCCGAGCCATTGGGCGTGGAGATGAAGGATGCCACTTGCCGAAGAGTACCCGTATCATAAGACAAGAACCAGCCGTGATAAGGATCCCAGTCGCAATAAGAAGAAAAACCGAAATATACCCGGCCATTCAATAGCAGCAGGCCCGGCCGTTGGTTCTGCTTTTGCTGGTCGAAAGTGATGACGCCCCCATTGGACGCATCCCCGTCCCCCATGGCCTGAGCCGTCACCAGAACCGGGCTGTTGGGTTTCTCTTTCCCGGTTCGGATATCCAGTGCATGCAAGTTCTGGGTGAACGCCGTGACGCCATCGCTATTCACACTTTTGGTGACAAGAAACATCGTCTTGGTATTGGTATCGATGACGGGAGTACCAACGATCCCGATATTCCCCAGAAAATTGTTGTACTGGCCGCCGCAGGCTCCTGTCATATCGGTATTTTTAACCGCCCGCTGGGCCGCGGGAGTGAGGTTTACCTGCCAATAAGGAGTGGGGAGGTTGACTGAATCCGCATCGAATGCGTACACGGAATTATTTACCGTCGTCAGAAAAACCACGTCGTGGACTCCGCCGGCGATATTGAGCCCGCTCACGACGAGGGGCTGTCCCCAGATCTGGTCGTCAACCTGCAGCGAAAAAATTCTTCCGAATTGGCTCGAATTCACGTTTTGCAGGTTCAGTATGGATTCGTGGCTGTTCCACCCTGTTCGGTTCAGATCGTTGTGCTGGGTCAGCACGCTGACTTGGGAAAAAAGTAGACCTGGGTAAAGGATTGCGGTTAGCAGCATCCCTTTTTGCGAGCAGTGGCTTAGCATGTCAACAGGCAGTCGGATTTGATTATAAAAGGATCCCAAGAAGCGCTTCGAGACAAGTTCGCCGGCAAGCGGGTCGGGGCATATTGGCAATGCTACTCAAAAATCCGCTGATAAAAAACCCCCCGGTCGCATATTTCAAAGACGAAAAAACTCGACCGGTGAATTTCCCATCCGGGGAACCTCATGCAGCTCCCGGTCATTGCCCGTTGGACCAACCTAGGCCAGCCATGATTTATCTCTATTTCCCTTCGCGGGGCGAGGCCCCCGCATGGCCGGGCCTCATGCGGCAGGCTATTGCAATTGGGTTTGTCTAGAACAGCCTTAAGCCAAAAGATCGGTCGGAATTCAGAACTCCACTTAAACCCGTGGTCCAGCTGCTTTAATCGCCTTCAACACCGGCATTCGGACTGGGATGCCCCTTGGTTGAGCATCATTTTCTCCGGCAATCTTTTTACCCGCGCCTGGCCAGCCCCCGGCTAACCAGGGAATAAGCAAATCGCAGGAAGCGGGTCGCTGATCCAAAAGGAACCCGATTGCGGTCTGGCATGGAAAAAGTTACTAAAGATGAATCCGGTCACCGGGGCCTGAGTTGCAGCTGGCTCGTATCGCTGACGATGATTTCCGGTTTTCCCCGGTATTCCTTTAATTCGCCGGTAACGCAGATCTGTTTATTTAAAAGGTATTCTTCCGGATGGTATGTGAATTTGCCCCGGTTCTCCTGCCAAATGAGGACTGTCAGCCATTGGTTTGGGTAGGCTGCACCGATATCCAGGAGTGTGGGCTGACCTTTGGATTCCGGCAGATATTTTCCCCCCGATACCGTTCCACAAGTGATCACCTTTTGGCCGATATGGTGGGAAGCCTGCTTCGGATCGATCGAATCCTGGGCAGCAACGCGGAGGGTCGCCAGCAAAACAAAACCACATATCGGGAGCCGTCGAAGCATAGGTGGTATGTTCCCGCAATGGTAGCGCTTTTCGGGCAAAAAAAACCCCTCAGCCGAGGGGTCCTAAACTTTACCGTCCCTTGCCTCGAATCGGGGCTCAATAATGATAATATTTGCTTCGGGCATCATTGATTGCCTGATCGCGCTGCAATTTCAATTCGTGGATCTTTTGTCTCCTTTGCTTATGTGTCAGGGATTTATCTTCTTTAACCGCCGTGATCTTATCCGCATACTGGTATTTAATATCCGTCACCTGCATGGATAATTGGGAGGGCCGGTAATATCCGGCTCCGTATGGATAGCCCCAGTAGGGACCATAAGGATAAGGATAGAATCCATAACCATAACCGAAACCGAACGGGGCGTATCCACCCACACCAACTACCACGTGCGGTCTATAAGCAAATCCTCCGCCTCCGAAGTGTCCGCGTTGGGCTGACGCTGCAAAAGCGAGGCTTAAAGAAAGCGCGACAATTACTAGCTTTTTCATATCATCTCCTTTTTCTACTTCTATAAGACGCAAAAACGAGGCAAAAGATTAAGGATTGGGGGCCTTATAACGTTTCCATAACAAGCCTGGCCTATCCCATTGCGAATCAAGGGCCTCCGAAATGTCGGAGCCTGAAAGAATGGCAGACATCCTTGACAGAACCGCCAGCTTCGCGGACCTCCGTTGGGTACTTTGCTCGACTATTTTTTGGATTTGCGAGGCCCCGTTCGGGATCGGTTGAGCAGGGTCCTATCCCTTTATTTATACTTTTTTGTACAAATAATGCCGTAATTTTGTGGGCGAATTGAAACTACGTAAACGCTATGAATGAGTCGCTCAGTACCATTGAGAAAACGGTCCTCAGTGAATACAAATATGGATTCGTCAGCGACCTGGAATCGGATGCCGCACCCAAGGGCCTGAATGAAGACACTGTCCGCTTCATCTCGGCCAGAAAAAGGGAACCCGGATGGATGCTGGAATGGCGCCTTAAAGCTTACCGTCATTGGCTGAACATGAAGGAACCGAACTGGCCCAATGTCAAATACCCACCAATCGATTACCAAAACATCATTTATTACTCTGCCCCCAAGCAAAAGGTCAATTTATCGGGCCTGGACCAATTGGACCCCGAACTGAAGCGGACATTTGATAAGCTGGGCATCTCACTGGATGAGCAAAAAAGGCTGTCTGGCGTAGCTGTGGATGCCGTAGTAGATAGCGTGTCGATTGCCACCACCTTCAAAGATCAGCTAGCAGCCGAAGGGATCTTGTTCTGTTCCATGAGCGAAGCCGTACGCGAACATCCGGACCTGGTCCGCAAATACCTCGGTTCCGTGGTCCCCGCCACCGATAATTACTTTTCCGCGCTGAACTCAGCCGTTTTCAGCGACGGGTCCTTCTGCTATATCCCGCGGGGCGTAAGATGCCCCATGGAGCTCTCGACCTATTTCCGCATCAACGCGGAAAATACGGGCCAGTTTGAGCGGACTCTGATCGTTGCCGAAGCAGGGAGCTACGTCAGCTATCTCGAAGGATGTACGGCTCCCATGCGGGACGAAAACCAATTGCATGCGGCCGTCGTCGAGCTGGTGGCCCATGAACGGGCGGAGATCAAATATTCCACCGTGCAGAACTGGTATCCGGGGGACAAGGAAGGAAACGGAGGCATCTACAATTTTGTGACGAAGCGGGGCATCTGCCTGGGCGATTATGCTAAGATATCCTGGACGCAGGTGGAAACCGGTTCAGCAATAACCTGGAAATATCCCAGCGTCATTCTCAAGGGAGACCATTCAGTGGGAGAATTTTATTCGGTCGCGGTAACGCATCATCACCAGCAGGCCGATACCGGGACAAAGATGAGCCACCTCGGCAATAACACCCGCAGCCGCATCGTATCTAAAGGGATTTCTGCGGGGGTCAGCAACAACAGCTACCGGGGGCTGGTGCACGTCAGCCGGAATGCAGCGAACGCCCGCAATTTTTCCCAATGCGATTCCCTGCTGATCGGGGACCGTTGCGGCGCGAACACCTTTCCATACATTGAAGTGCGCAACAAATCCGCGGTCGTCGAACACGAGGCGACCACCTCAAAAATCGGAGAGGATCAAATCTTTTATTGCAACCAGCGGGGCATCGACGCTGAAACGGCTATCGCGCTGATCATTAATGGGTTTGCCCGGGAGGTCATGAACCAATTGCCGATGGAATTTGCCATCGAAGCCCAAAAACTGCTGGCCATCAGCCTCGAAGGCAGCGTTGGATAATCCACCACAACAAACCGATCAGCATCATATTATAGAAAGCATGTTACACATTCATCAACTTAGGGCCGGAATAGAAGGAAGAGAGATCCTGAACGGCATTGACCTGGAGATCAAGGCGGGAGAAGTTCACGCCATAATGGGCCCCAATGGCTCGGGCAAAAGTACCCTGGCTTCCGTGCTGGCCGGCAAACCGAACTATGAAGTCCTTGGAGGCAGCGTCGAATTCCTGGGAAAGGACCTGCTGGAGATGTCGCCGGAGCAGCGGGCGCGGGAAGGCTTGTTCCTCGCCTTCCAGTATCCGGTGGAAATTCCGGGACTGAGCACTACGAACTTCATCAAGACGGCCGTCAACGAAACGAGGAAATACCGCGGCGAAGAGCCGCTGGATGCGGTCGCTTTTCTCAGGCAGATGAAGGAAAAAATGGCTTTGGTCCATATTGATCAGTCGCTGCTGAGCCGCTCGCTGAACGAAGGGTTTTCGGGAGGAGAAAAGAAAAGAAACGAAATCTTCCAGATGGCTATGCTTCAGCCCCGGTTGGCGATCCTGGATGAGACGGATTCCGGACTGGATATTGATGCCATACGCATTGTAGCCAACGGGGTGAACAAACTCCGCAGAAAGGACAACGCGGTCCTGCTCGTAACACACTATCAGCGTTTGCTCGAATACATCGTCCCGGATTTTGTACATGTCTTGTATTCCGGACGCATTGTCCGCTCCGGCGGCAAGGATCTAGCCCATGAACTGGAAGAAAAGGGGTATGATTTTATCCGGCAGGAAGCCGGGCTGGCCGAGGAAGTCAAAGCCTAACCGCAGCAAGTTTATCATCGAATGAACAGCATTGATTTTTTTACGCACCGATTCAACACATTGCAGGGATCCAATGGTTCCAACGGATTGGGGCAGCTACGCGCCCGGGCTTTCCAGGAATTCAACCGGCTGGGAATTCCCTCCGGTAAAAACGAAGAGTGGAAATACACTCGGATCGGCCCAGTTTTTAACAAGGAATTCCGCATGGTGCCGACGCCGGGGGACTCCTCGCTTTCCCGAACAGATGTCGATCGGACCCTCGGCCTGCCCGGACAAAAGGATGCCACGGTGCTGGTTTTTGTAAACGGTTTCTTTAGCCGGTCCCTATCTAATTTTGCGGACAGCAACCTGTCGGTGATGTCCCTGGAAGAAGCCGCCTCAGGCGAGGCGAAGCAATGGGTAGCCGAGCATCTGGGACAGAGCAGCCATTATGTCAAGGACGGAATCCAGGCGCTGAATACGGCCATGCTGCAGGGCGGCCTCTTCCTGGAAGTCCGCAAAGGGGTTGCTCCTACGCGGCCGGTTCACGTCTACCACGTAGCAGACCTCCGATTCGGAACCAATTTTTCCCAGCCCCGGATCCTGGTCCGATTGGGGCAGGAAGCCACTTTGCAATTGCTGGAGATCTCCGGCAGGCTGGGCGACGCGGACCAGGACAATCTGTCCAACCAGGTCATAGAAATCGTCGTGGAGAAAGGGGCGAAGTTGGAACACGCGCGGATCCAAAACGATGGACCCCGGTCCAGCCAGGTAAGCACCACCCACATACGCCAAGTAGGCGCCAGCTATGCACAATCAACACTCATTTCCCTTAGCGGCTCAATCCTGAGGAACAATGTGCAAGTCGTGTTCGAGGCAGCAGCCTGTGAAGCGCATTTATATGGACTGTACTGTCTACGGGGAACCACGCATGTGGATAATCATACCGTCGTGGACAACCTGAAACCGCAGTGCTTCAGCAATGAGCTATTCAAAGGCATCCTGGATGAAGGCTCGACGGGGGTATTCAACGGCAAAATCTTTGTCCGCAAGGACGCGCAGAAAACGAATGCCTACCAGTCGAACAAGAATATCCTGCTCTCGGACCAGGCCACAGTGAATGCGAAACCCCAGCTGGAAATTTTTGCCGATGACGTCAAGTGCTCACATGGATGTACCGTGGGTACCCTGGATGAAGATGCCCTTTTCTACCTGCGGTCCCGGGGCCTTAGCCCGGAAAGTGCCCGGGCCCAGCTCCTCAAAGCCTACGCCATGGATATCCTGGAAAAGATTTCCCATGAGCCGATCCGACAGTACGTGGACCGGCTGATTTCCGAGCGATTAGCGATCGATGCATCATGACTACGACAACACTTTCATCAGACCGTTTGGACGTCCGCGCCGTGCGCAGACAGTTCCCTTTGCTGGAGCGGCAGATCAAGGGAAAGCCGCTGGTATACCTGGATAACGCCGCCACCTCCCAAAAGCCCCAGGTCGTGCTTGATGAACTGCTCCGGTATTACAGCAGCTATAATGCGAATATTCACCGGGGGATACACACCTTGGCGGAAGAAGCGACGGCAGCCTTTGAAGCTACCCGCGACGCGGTGCAGCGCTGGATCGGCGCCTCCTCGCGCGAAGAAATCATTTTCACCCGGGGCACGACGGAAAGCATCAATCTCGTTGCCTGGACCTGGGGAAGGCAAAACATCGGCGCCGGGGATGAAATCATCCTTACGGGAATGGAACATCATTCCAATATCGTTCCCTGGCAGGTCCTTTGCGAAGAAAAGAAGGCCTTGCTCAAGGTGGTTCCCGTGGACGAGCAAGGCGAACTCGTCCAGGAGGAATTCGAAAGGCTGCTCGGCCCATCCGCCAAGCTGGTTTGCTTATCGCATGCGTCCAACGCACTTGGTACGATCAATCCGGTACGGCAAATGATCCGGCAGGCGCACCGAATCGGGGCCCGCGTGCTATTGGATGGCGCGCAGTCGGCCGTGCATCTGGCCGTCGACGTGCAGGACCTGGACTGCGATTTTTTCTGTTTTTCGTCGCATAAAATATATGGGCCCACCGGGGTGGGCGTTCTCTACGGAAAAAAAGAGCTGCTCCAGGAGATGCCGGTCTTCCAGGGAGGAGGCGAAATGATCAAGGAAGTCAGCTTCGAAAAGACCTGGTTCAACGACCTGCCTTATAAATATGAGGCAGGAACGCCGAACATCGCCGATACCATCGCTTTCCGGTCGGCCTTGCAATTCCTGGAACGCACAGGCAGAACGAAAATTCATGCGCACGAATCCGCCCTGTTGGAGTATGCGACCCGCAGGCTCGAGGAAATTCCGCGCTTGAAGATCCTGGGAAAAGCTCGGGAAAAAGTGAGCTTGGTTTCCTTTGTCGTGGACGGTTTGCATCCCCAGGATCTGGGCATCCTCCTGGACAACGAAGGGATTGCGGTCCGGACCGGGCACCACTGTGCACAGCCGCTCATGAAACGATTCGGGATACCCGGAACCTGCCGGGCTTCTTTCGCGCTGTATAATACCGAAGAGGAAATTGACCGGTTGGTTGAAGGATTGCGCAAAGCGATCAAGATGCTGTCCTGAAATGACCAGCGTAAAAACGATAGAACAGACTGAACAGGAGATCGTGGAGGAATTTTCGCTCTTTGATTCCTGGGACGACAAGTATGAGTACATCATCGACCTGGGGAAAAAACTGCCTCCCCTGGACGAGCGATTCAAAGAGGAAGAGAACAGAGTCCGTGGCTGTCAATCCACCGTATGGCTGGTAGCCGATCAACGAAACGGAAAGATCTTCTACCAGGCGGAGAGCGACGCGGTCATCGTCAAGGGGCTGATCAGCATGCTGATCCGGGTCCTCTCCGGTCATGAACCTGAGGAGATCCTGCGAGCTAAGCTGGATTTCATCCGGGACATAGGCATGACGACGCACCTGGCCCAGACCCGCTCCAACGGATTGCTGGCAATGGTTAAGCAAATGAAGCACTTCGCCCTGGCCTTCAAACTAAAAAGTGAAATCGCTCCGAACCATGGATAACGGAGAGCTGAAAGAAAAGATCATCGAACGCCTGCAAACGATTTACGACCCGGAAATTCCGGTCAATATCTATGCCTTGGGGCTGATTTATGAAATAGACGTGCTCCCCGTGAATAATGTTCAGGTGGTGATGACCCTGACGGCGCCAGGATGCCCGGCCGCCCAGTCTCTTCCGGTAGAAGTCGATCAGAAGCTACGAGAAATCGAAGGCGTCAACGATGTCCACGTATCCGTCACCTGGTCGCCTTCCTGGGATAAGAGCATGATATCCGAGGAAGGCAAATTAGAATTGGGAATGCTCTAGTTCAGAACCATTAATAAAGCCACAATGCCAAAAATCAGCATCGACAGTCTTTTAGGATCGGAAGGGCCCAGCTACCCGGAAGCCATCGCCGGCCCATACCGGCAAGAGCTTTTGCGGGCAGCCTTTCAGCCCCTGCTGACTCCTCCGGAAGTCGACCAGGCCTTGCGTCGAACGGACGACCGGACCGTCCTGCTCGTAGTGAACTCCGTTTGCGGTTGCGCCGCCCGAGTCGCCAGGCCGGGCGTCATTCGTTCGTTGTTGCACGACAAAGTACCTGACCAATTTTTCTCCCTATTCGCCGGAATGGAAAAAGAAGCCGTGGCCTGGTTCAGGCAGCAATACCTGCCGGGCATCAGCCCTTCTTCGCCCAATATCGTTTTGTTGCGCAATGGTGAACAGGTTCATATCCTTCAGCGATACCAGATCGAGCGCATGACGGCAGAAGAAATCGCGGAGGATCTGGCTCGGGTATATGACCAGACCTGCCGGAACAGCTTTTCTTCGGCGCAGTACGACGAATTGCGGAATCTATACCAGCAGCTTTACCGTCAGAATCCCATTCCCTCACCCCACGAATAATTAATTTATGAAAATCACCGCCCAGGAAGAATATGGCCTTCGCATACTAATACGGATTGCCCGCTGCCAAAATGAGACCGGAATGAGTATTCCCCAGCTCAGCGAGGCGGAAGGCCTGAGCACGCATTATATAGCCAAACTCACCCGGATCCTCCGAATGGCTGGGTTCATTAATAGCACACCTGGCTACAAGGGTGGCTACATCCTGGCGCAGCCTGCGGCCTTGATTAGGGTGAACGAAGTGCTTAAGACGCTGGGCGGCGAACTCTATAGTCCGGGATATTGCCGCACGCACGCTGGAGCACTCAAGCTTTGCACGAACTCAGTGGATTGCTCGGTCCGTTCCCTTTGGCAAATGATCCAGTTCACGACTGATCAGCTCCTCGACCGCTTGAGCCTCCAAGACCTGGTTGGTTCCGAATCCGAATCCGGAAACCGCTTGCAGGAGATCATCCAGGAATCCGCGAGCAGCTACTTGGCCACGCACTAAATTCCCTTCCAGCTACCTTCCCATCCGAAGCGCTTGGCAGGCTTCGCGCAGCTGTTCCAGGTCCTCCTCCTTTTGATAGATGATGCGGATCAGCAGATAGAAACACCCGAATTTCCGGGCTCCAAACCAATTTTGCTGAATCTGTCCGGAAGGCGTCTGTACAGTTACCGAAAAATAATCGAAATGAAGTCCGCCCAGCTGACCCTGGAGGATTGCCGGCGTATCCGTTGTTCCATGGGTGATGCGGCGGTAATACTGGATTAAAAAGCCAGGCGTGTCCGAGGTATCGGCATAACAAGCCCGGAAAGAAATCATCTTTTGTTCGATCTCGCGGTCAGCAGTAACCAGGTTTGCGCTATCGTCCAGCCGGGCAAGGCTGAGCAGCGTGGGAGCAAACGCAAAGCCAACCCGCTTCAGTTCCGGTATTTGCACGGTAGCGCCTCTTCCTTCCACGTAAGAGGAGCTAAGCAACCGGTAGTCGCTTCCCACGCGGAGGTATTTCCGCTGCTGCCCGAGATAGTCATAAAAATACCAGCCCTGGGGAAGCGGAAAAGCGAGGCCCAGGCTTTCATTGCGATATAGCCAATCGGAATCAAGCCGGCCCAAAAAAACCGTGCTGTCCTCGCAATGCTGCGCGCGGCCGGAAACCGGCCAGGCGAGGGCAGTGAAAAGCACCGCCAGGATTAGGAATGGGGAGGACCGGTTCATGGTAGTTCAGGTTATGAAGCGTCAATGGGTAATTACAACAAAGGTCTCAGGAATTTCCAGACCGTTTCTGCAACCAGTCGATGCCCTTTAGGCGTCGGGTGTATGCCATCCGCCTGATTCAGTTCGGGCACACCCCCCACTCCATCCAGGATAAAAGGAATGAAATAGATCCCCTTTTCTTTTCCGATCCGCTCAAACACCTGGTGAAAGGCTGCAACATATTCATTGCCCATGCTCGGGGGCATCCGCATTCCGGCCAGCACGAGTTTGGCAGCCGGATATTTTGCCCTCACCTTGTCCAGGATCACCTGCAGGTTGCGCGAGGTCTCGGATACGGGGATGCCCCTCAATCCATCATTTCCACCCAGCTCCAGCACAAATATATTAACCGGCTGCCGGAGGATCCAGTCGATCCGGCTGCGTCCACCGGCGGAAGTTTCTCCGCTTAGCCCGGCATTCACCACATGATAGAGAAGCCGGAGGGAATCGATCCGGCCCTGGATCAGTGCAGGAAAGGCCTGGTCTGGATCAACCCCATAGCCTGCGGTAATGCTGTTGCCGAAAAATACGATATTCTTCGCGCGTTGCGGGGAGAAAGACCGGGCCGCGCTCCCGGAAAGAAATTCGGCAGTCGCCGCCGGTTTTGCCGCTGCAATCAGGCAAACCCAAAGAATGACCGGAATGAATAATCGGATTTTGCGCGACCGAAAGTATTTCATGTCTTCAAGAGAAATACCCTGCCGCTTGGGTACAGGGTGTTGATGGACTGCCTCCCGATTCCTGTAAATGGCTTGGAGCATTCAATCATCCGGAATTTGCTCCATGCACCGTCTCCCGGCCCCATTCGTTGGAACAAAGCCCCGATTGGTCGCCCTTTCTTTTCATTTGGCCGCAAGGCTCCGGGAATTCCACTCAAATTTAGGTAGATTAGGTTTTATTTCCGACGCTGCGCCAGCAGCTACCGATCATGAACCATTCAATCTTACCGATTGGAATCTATATTATCAGTAAGCAATCTAAGCAAGACCTACCGCAGCGGCGGTCGTGAGCTCAAGGTCCTCGACCAGATCAATTTTTCATTGGAAGCCCGTTCCGCGGTGGCGATTGTAGGTCCTTCCGGCAGCGGAAAGACCACCCTGCTGGGGCTTTGCGCGGGGCTGGACCGGGCCAGCAGTGGAAGCATTCGCTTGCACGATGTCCAGATCGACGAGCTGGGCGAGGATGAACGGGCCCGCATGCGCAACCAGCTGGTGGGCTTCATTTTCCAGAATTTTCAGTTGCTGCCAACCTTGACCGCCCTGGAAAACGTCATGGTGCCGCTCGAACTGCGGGGCGAAAAGCAGGTCCGGCGGCGCTGCGAAGAATTGCTGGAAAAGGTCGGCCTGGCCGACCGGGGCCACCACTACCCCGCCCAGTTGTCCGGAGGGGAACAGCAACGAATTTCTCTGGCCCGCGCTTTTTCACACCGTCCGCTGATCCTGTTTGCCGACGAACCTACGGGAAACCTGGATGCCGAGACCAGTGAGAACGTCACCCGACTGCTCTTCAGCCTGAACCGCGAAGCGGGCACCACGCTGGTCATCGTAACGCACAACGCCGAGCTGGCAGCGACCACGGGCAGGATCATACGCCTTCGGGGAGGAAAGATCCTCTCCGATGAAAAACAAACCGCATCCAACTGATCCCATGGACCCCGTGAAGACCATCTCCATGAACCGCCCGAATTTTTCCTGGTTGCTTGTTATGGCTTGGAGAGACTGCCGCCGGCGGCAAAGCCGCTTGCTCCTGTTCATTTCTTCCATTATCCTGGGCATAGGCGCGCTCGTGGCTACTTTTTCGCTGGGCGCCAATGTCCGCAGAGACATCGATGAGCAGGCCAAGGAATTGGTAGGTGCCGACCTCGTAGTGGAAACCGGAAGGCCTCCGGCCTCCGCTATGCAAAACATCCTGGACAGCCTGGGCGACCGGCGTTCCCAGGAAAGAACCCTGGCATCGATGGTATATTTTGTCAAGAGCCAGGGAACCCGGCTCGTGCAGGTCCGGGCCTTGGAAGGCGACTACCCCTACTATGGCCGGCTGCTAACCGACCCTCCTGCTGCTGCGGCCAATTTCCAGCATGGGCCCTTCGCACTGGTCGACCAAACCCTCTTATTGCAATATCAGGCGCAGGTCGGGGACTCCATCCGGATAGGCGATCTGGGGTTCATCATTGCCGGTATCCTCAAGCAAGCGCCGGGACGCAGCAGCATATCCACCACGGTCGCGCCCCCGGTATACATTCCCTTGCGCTACCTGGCCGGGGCGGGATTGACGACCCGGGGCAGCCGGATCGGGTATACCTATTACTACCAATTCAGCAAAACTGCTGAGCTGGACAGCGCGATAGCGCGCTACGGACCGATGCTGGAAAAAAATGGCTTTCGCTATGAAACGGTCGACATGCGAAAGCGAAACACCAACCGGGCATTCGAAGATTTTTCGCACTTTCTCACCCTGATCAGTTTTATCGCCCTGCTCCTGGGCTGCATCGGCGTGGCCAGCGCCATTCATATTTACATCCGGGAAAAAGTGGCTTCCATCGCAATTCTGCGCTGCCTCGGCGCAACCGGCAGGCAGGCATTCCTCATATACCTCATCCAGGTCGCCGGCATGGGTCTGTTCGGGGCAATCCTGGGAGCTGGACTAGGCATCGGAATTCAGCAACTGCTACCGCGGATCATCCGCGATCTATTGCCGATTACGATCAGTACCGGAATTTCCTGGCCTTCCGTGGCCAGGGGAATCTCCCTGGGCGTGTCCATAGCCCTGCTCTTCGCCCTACTTCCGCTATTGTCGGTGCGCTCGATCCCGCCGCTGCTCACTTTGCGCTTGTCTGTGGAGACGCGGCGCCGGAGCATTGACCCACTTCGCCTGCTGATCTACTTGTTGATCCTGACCTTTGTTTGCCTTTTCGCCCGGAGCCAGATGGGTAGCCTACGGGAGGCGGTTTACTTCACTGCTGGCGTTTTACTGTCTTTTCTCCTCCTGGCGGGCACTGCCATCCTTTTGCAATTCCTGGTGCGTCGCTTTTTTCCATCCTCCTGGAGCTATCCCGTAAGACAGGGATTCGCCAATCTTTACCGTCCCAATAACCAAACCCTCCTGCTGCTTTGCAGCATCGGCCTGGGGGCCTGCTTTATGGGTACGCTCTATTTCGTCCATCAAATGCTGCTCGACCGGATCGCGCTTTCGGCGAGTGGAGCGCAGCCCAATATGATTCTGTTCGATATCCAGACCGACCAGAAAAAAGCCGTCGCGGACCTGGCCAGGACCAATGGATTGCCGATTCTCCAGGAGGTCCCGGTAGTGACCTTGCGCCTGGAAACCATCAATGGAAAACCGGTGCCGGACTTTCGGCGAGACTCCACAGGCCGAAGAGGCCGCTTTCTTCAGGAAGAAATGCGCGTTACCTACCGCGATACCCTGGACGCTTCTGAAAAGCTCGACTCCGGAAAACTGGGACCGCCTGTCCGTTCCCCCAGCGACAGCGCCTACATTTCCATAGAGGATGATTTTGCCCGGAGGGCGCATCTGCATATCGGAGACAAGCTCCTGTTCAATGTGCAGGGAGTGGATATGGGCGCCACCGTGGGAAGCGTCCGCCAGGTAGACTGGAGAAGGATGCAAACCAATTTCCGCATCGTCTTTCCGAGCGGCGTTTTGGAGCAGGCGCCCCAGTTTCATGTTTTGATCACCCGGACGCCCTCGACCCAGCGTTCGGCGTCCTTCCAACGGGAAGTGGTCCAGCGATTCCCCAATGTCTCGATCATCGACCTGGGTTTGATCCTGAGCGTTTTGGATCAAGTGCTCGACAAGATCAGTTTCGTGATCCGGTTCATGGCGGGTTTCAGTATCATCACGGGTCTGATTGTCCTTATCGCTTCGGTGATGATCAGTAAATACCAGCGGATGCAGGAAAGTGCCCTCCTGCGCACCTTGGGAGCCAGCCGCAAACAGCTGCTGGCGATTACCACGCTCGAATATTTTTTCCTGGGTGCGCTGGCGTCCGCCACCGGTATTCTGCTTTCCCTGGCAGCCAGTTGGGCTTTGGCGAAATATAGTTTCGATGCCCACTTCAGGCCCCACCTGCTGCCGGCCCTGATCCTGTTTCTGCTGATCTCGCTGATTACGGTAACCATTGGGCTGCTCAATAGCCGTGAAGTCCTCAGCAGGCCACCCTGGGAAGTGCTTGGCAAGGAAAACTAATACCTGCACGGAGGGCTTCGTTTGACTGCATCGTCTGAGCTGCGCTGTAAAGATTTTCAACTAACCCGTTCGGGTCTCAGCGAATGGTTAGAATTGCCTCCCAGAAAAAAGATGACCGGCCTTACCGGCACATACCGTGGTTGCTTTCTTTCATCTCTTACTGGTCAATTTAGTTCTTAAAAATATCGTTTCCATCGAGTGTTTTTAATTCGATAGAATCCACTTCGCACAAACCATTTGAAATGAAACCCAAGCCAGTGATCAATCCGCAAGATTGTTGATAAATTGCAGAGAATACTTCATTGTTGTTTAAACGGATGCTCACTTTTTTATCGTTAACCAGCAGCTCCACATTGGTCCAGGTTTCTACGTTTGTCCCCATTGCTGAAAAGTCATAGGTTTTGCCGCTCAGGTAGTTTTCACCAAACTGGGCACCCAATTCGCTGATACATCCATTCAGCGTGCTTTTAAAATACATGAATTGCCTCTGGCAAAATACCTCGCTCATGAAATAAGGGCAAAACTCATTGTTCAATTCATTGACTTTAATTCTGTATCTCAGCTTGAAATTGTCGCTGTTACTTGCAATCCGGGAAGGAAAATAGACAATTAAAAATTGATTTTCATTTTGGACGTCAATTTTGCTGCTAGTGAGATCTTCTTCTGTGAGATGAAGGTATCCGTCCTTTATTGGCTTAACGGGAAAAATATATTTGGGCCGGCCGCCGAAATATTTTTGAGCATAAAAAAACCAACGATCTGTTGGGATGCTCACATCCATTGTTTTAATGATTTGATCATTCGCGATCAGTTTGGCATTGTGGTAACCTGGCTCATAGTATATATCCGTAACGGTATAGGTATTCTTATATATTCTAATTCTTCGATTTTTATCCCAGGACTGCTGAATGAAAAAACTATCAGCAGACACGGAATCAATATTATACTTAAATATTACCGTATTCGGGAGGTCATCCCCCGTTACCTTAACAGCAGAAAAATGAGCCTTGTCCAGGTTCTCAAAAACGTGTTTTCGGATCTTCATGGTGGCCAATAAACCAATAGCAATCAAAATTAGAGGGACACCCAATAATTGAAGGATGGCATTGGCAAATTTTTTTCTGGAATTAGTATCCGGCAAGGACGATTTTTCCTCGCTGGATTCGTATTCGCCGATAGCCTCCGAACTGAGTCTTTTGCTAAATTTAAAAGTCTGCCAATTCTGATATCCCAGAAACATGGCTATGGCATCCAACGTGGCGATTTGTGGGATACGGGAAAATTGTCCATTCAACAAGCGCCTCATGGTTGACAAGCTTATTAAGACTCCTGTTTTTGATTCGATGCTCTCCGATAAGAATAACAAGTCTCTTTGCACCAAATTCTCGGAATCCGTAAAGCCTACCTTTTTGCATAATTCTATTATGCAGATTCTTACTAATTCATGCTCCTTCCTCGGCTTTGATTGCATTTTGAATGAATTTGAACGGCTTTTGAAGGTAAAAATAGATTTACCCTAACAAAATTTGCTACGCTTAAAATACAATGACGCGTCTTTACCAAATTTAAACTTTACCCATCAAAAAGATTAATATGCGAAGCTTTTTCAAAATCGTTTGCTTAACGGGCCTATTCGTGGGCACCACAGACCTCATTTCGGCTTACGTTTCGGGAACGATCAAATCAGGACATTTTCCCCAAAAAATGCTTTTCTATATTGCCGGAGGAGCCCTGGGACTTAAATCATCTTTGCAGGGGGGCAATTGGATTGCTTTTTTGGGGTTGTTCTTCCATTATTTCATTGCTATGGCCTTCACAGTGTTTTTTTTCTGGATCTTTCCCAAGATTAAAGTTTTAGCATTCAATAAATACCTGGTTGGAATGCTTTATGCCGTTTTTGTGAACCTAGTCATGGGCCAAGTGATTCTACCGCTTAGCCGCCTTCCTACGGATCCATTTAGCCTTTCGGATTCTATACCAGATTGGATTGTTTTGGGAGTATTGTTTGGCGTTCCCATCGCATATAATGCATATGCATATTACGGGGTAGATACCAAAAAGTGAGGAACCGAAGAGGCTGAGACTATCGGGATAGGGATCGGTTTTGAAGCATTACCCTACTTTCGGTTGTTCGGGTATGTTCCGAAAGAATCGCCTGTACATTTGCTTCCTCTCCAACACATCCTACAATTGAGAGACTTGAACCAGAATCATCAATGGAAAAATTTTTGAAAGTTGGCAGAATTTTTTATGGCACTGCTATGGCAGGTACGGGGTTTCAGCTTATATATTATTCAGATTTTCACCCCATGATACTACCACCATTGCATTCCTGGATTCCTGGGCTTAGATTTTGGGCCTACCTGGGAGGCGCTGCACTCATTGCAGTCGGTGCCGCCATCATCTTTAAAACAACGGCCAGAGCGGCTGCGCTTGTTTTAGGCGGCATCCTCCTTGCTTTGTTCTGCTTTTACTATATCCCTTATGAACTAATCATTGATCCCAATTCCAAGTATTTGGGCCAGTGGGGGGATGCAGAGAAAGAACTGGCGCTATCCGGAGGCGCACTGTTAATTGGGGGCTCTTTTCCGGAAGGGGTCGTAAAGTTTCAAAAAAAAAACCTTCTCATTAGGTTTTTGGAAAAGCTAATACCCTACGGCGGCATTTTTTTTTCGATAACTATGATCAGCTTTGGCATCGATCATTTCCTGTATACTAAGAATGTAGCTACTCTGGTTCCCTCCTGGATACCACATCCGGTATTCTGGACCCTTTTTGCCGCTGTGGCATTGATCGGCTCAGGCATAGCGATCATCGTAAAGATCAAACTGAAGCTAATCGCAACTCTCCTGGGCACAATGATTTTTCTTTGGTTTATTGTTCTCCACATTCCCCGGGCTATAGCTCTTCCTTTCAATAATATGGGGGAAGAAGTAACAAGCGCGTTTTCTGCACTGGCCTTTAGCGGGATCGCTTTCGTTATTGCGGGAGGCGGCTACAGTGAAAAAGGCTGGTTCACATTGAATAGGAAATTGCACGAGTGATTGTATAACCCCTGAGCTTACCAGTCGATGTGGAGCGTCGGCGAAATCGCCGATCCGATGGGGCTTTCGTTTTCCCGACCCGCGAAAAACTTCAAAAAAAGAAAGACCCCCCGGTTGGGGAGGTCTCTCGCTCGCTAAAAAACTATCCAATCAATAGGGTAAGATTTTAGTAATCGTAATTCCTTTCGCGTTCGTCCAAACCGCTTTCAGATAATAAGTGCCTGAGCCCGGACATCCGGTGGGATCGCCTTCGGCATCCAGACCGTAGGTAATTACGCCCGTAAGTCCGATATCGGTGAGAATCGTATTCTGACCACTGACCAGCCGGAAATCACAATCCTGGCGGAAAACCTTCGGCTCGGAGATCAGGGATTCGAACTCCACGCCAAAGCGGGTGGTACCCCATTCGGCAACATTGGTATTACCGAGGCTGTCGGTATGCGTTCCGGTCGTAGTCATAACAATGCCGTCATTGTAAGTGAATACGCGCTCCTTGGCCACATTCCATTGGCGGGTGCCATTGTCGAACGTGATGGACAGGCTGCCGCTTACGGTGTGCGTAATGGTGCCCAGGATGGCGAGATCAACCAGTAATCCTCCGCTCACGTTCGTGATGGTCCGCGTGCCGTTTAACACAATCGTCTTGCCATCGCTGATGCGCGTGATCTTCAGGTTTTCGATGGCGACCGAAACCCAGGCACCGGCATCACGCCAGCGTTCACCCTTGGGGATTGAAATAACCACTACACCAGTGCGGGTACGATTTCCCCTGCAATTCGTTCCGTCATAAGTAATGGTGATGGTCCGGGGATTGGATGCGGTGTCGACAGTAATCGTGGCATCGCAGATCAATCGGCTTAAATCCGTTCCGGCTCCATTGGGTTGTTCCTGACCCATGACCGTGGTCGTACCGGATTGCTCCGAAGCAGTGCTGGAACCTGCGATGGAAACCTGGCTATTCAAAGCAGTATTCGCATCGTCATTTACAGCGTCTGATTCATTTGAAACTTGCGCTGCGTCATCCGACTGTGTGGAAAGGTCAGTCGGGCTCGTGGCTGAATTTCCGGGATTGTTTGCATTGTTCTTGTTACAGGCGTAGAGTATACCCACGCAGGCAAAGACAAGCAAAGCCCGGATCAAGGCATTTGTTTTCATATTTACATATTTATTCTTCATAGGATTATTTTTTTCGCGCCGAGTTTAACCCAACATCTTTTTTTTTGGATTTATTTTTAATAAAATAATGAGGATCCGCCGCATGAATGAATACCCTGGTCGATTGAAGGAGGTGGAAGGCTGGACATCAGGCAATTAGAAAACTGGTTCCCGCAAAGGGAATCTGACCATATATACTTGTGGAGAAATCAACGAAAAGACCCAGGTTGAAAATTGCCTCAGCAAATCTCCCAAAGTCCGCTTTTGTCTTTCGTATAAGAAAGACCGTTACTCATTTCATGCAGGAGATGGCCGGCAGCATCCGCATAGGATCGTTTTTCATACACCCGTACTCCATTATTTTCCCTCGTGAGGTAGAGGATTAGCGCATTCAATGTAGGTTGCACATCACGCAGCCATTGTTCGTCCTCTTCCTTTACAAATGCGTTACTCATATATTTCATGTTTTTTCCGACGCGCCGACTTCACCAGGAAAATCGTCTCCTGTCTGAGCTCACTGAACTGCCTTGGCCAGGAGGCCCGTTGCCATGGCCAGGCCAATGCTAAGCAAGGTCCCGATCACCAGATACTCCGTTTTGGCTTCCTGCCTGTCTTTCTCTCCGAACCGGATAATGCCCTTGGCAGCTACTAGCAGGCCGATGGCGGAATATTCGTTGTGCAAAACAAGGATCAGAACAATTACCCTTTCGGCTATCCCGATCCATTTCCCGGCATTGGTCAGGCTCTTTTGCTCGTCATCAATTTTGTCTCCCCAGGGTGTCGTCAATTTCCCAATGATGATGCTGGCCGGAAAGCTGACGAAGGTAAAGGCGGTGACCATGACCCATATATGCGTATTGTGGCTAAGGCGGAGCCAGGTGGCTTTAGCGGTAGGCCAATCAATAAACAAATAATACCAACAAGCAAATATAACGGCCAGGTGCAGGGCCTGATCGACCAGGAAATACCACGCGGTATCCTTTCGGTAGGATTTCCATCCATCGATAATCGTATGGGTTACAAAAACAATTAGCGCGATGGCCCCATAGGCCCAGCCAAGGAAGAGCCAGGCAACGCCCCCCGTGATCAGGCCATGGAGATAGAGCTTGGGCGAAACGAAGTGCTTTCTTTTCCGCTCTTCGATCCAAGAACGGGGCTGAAGCACGAAATCGGTAATCAGATGCGACAACAGCAGTTTCGTCAGCCAGACTCCATCAATTAACATGTGATTTCTTTTATCAGGTTTTCATAAATGGCCAAAATCTTTTCAATCTGGGGCCAGTTGGCTGAACTGGCCCTCTGGGAAATCGTGCTTTTTGATTTGTTCAGCTTCCGGGAAGCATCCAGCTGGTTCCCGCCATTAAGCAAAAAGTAAATTACTTCCGCTTGCTTGGGCGTCATCTCCTGGAAAATGAAATTGATGTAGTTGGAGACCAACTCGAGTCCATTGAAAATCGCGGGATGCGCTTTACTGCAGGTGGCGAAGGAAAGTCTTCCTCCTTTTTTGGGCATGTCGTCCAAAGCCCGTCCCGATAAGACAAATGCCTCTCCCTGGGCTGTTGCCAAGCCTCGGACGGGGATTTCTGCAGGGCCCAGCCCAATGCTGATCCGGAGATCCGAAGAAGCTCCGGGGAATTGCCGGGCCAGGCTAATGGCGGAAACCCGGCAGAGCAGGGCGGTCCGAAGGGCCTGAGCGGATTCCTTCAGATAGGCCTGAAAGCTGTCGCCCCGGTAAAATTCAACCTGATAGGACTCCAAAATACGCTTCAGGCCGCTGATCAGCCGCTTCGAAGCTGGAATTTCCAGCTGCATTGAATGCACAATATCGCCCGTGATGACGGCATGGATCGGCATGAGAAATATGACTATTCCGTTTAAAAGTACGAACTTTTTATTAGTTCGCCAATAAATACGGATTTTGATATGATTCGTATTAATTTACGAACTGAGGAATCACTCAGGGGCCGCTGCCTGACTTGCGAAACCTTTAGTGCTTCGCCTTCATCAGTCCCTGCGCGTCCAGCCAGTCCCCATAGCGATCGATCCAGCCGTCCACCGGGAGATGCTGGACGCGGCTCCCGAAGCCATGCCCGCCGTGCGCATAGAGATGCATTTCCGCGCTATGCTTCGACCCGGTCCATTTGGTATATAGATCCACGCTATGGGGCGCCAGGCCGAGCTGATCGTCCGAAGCTGCACAAAGAAACAAGGGCGGAGCGTCGGAGCGGATCTCGCTTTGGAGTGAGGGGGGAAGGTAGGGGTACAGGAGGCCGACAAAATCCGGCTTGTTTTCGCTGGTATATTGATAGGCGGAGGATCCAGCTACCGTACCGCCGGCCGAAAATCCGAGGAACCCGATCCGGTTCGGCGAGATTCGGTATTCTGCCGCGTGCTGCCGCACGTAAGCGACAGCCGCCCGGCCATCGGCCACGCAAAGCGGAATCAGGGCATTGACCTTTTGCTCCCATTCCGGATTTCTCTGATTGGCCAGCATTTCCTTTACCGGATCATTAGTCAGGCTATGGATCAGCCGGTATTTCAGGACAAAGACGGTAACGCCGCGTTGTGCCAGCCAGCTGGCCTCGTCAAATCCTTCCCTGTTGATGGAGAGGACCACAAATCCACCGCCCGGGCAGATCACGATAGCCATACCGTTCGCTTTGGTCGGGTCCGGAAGAAAAACCGTGAGGCTCGGACGGCTGACGTTGTAGACGACTTTGGTTCCAAATGCATTGCTGTCATTCACCGCCTCGTCCCAATTCCAATTCTCTGAGCCGGGGACAGCGCCAGGATAAAGGGGAATTACTTTTTGCTGGGCATGCAGGCCAAAAGCCAGCAACAAGGCGGAGCACAAACAGATTCCTTTCATGTCAGGTATTATTTCTGGCTTGCCGGGGCATCCGGCAAACCTCACAAAAGTAATGGAAGCAAGGAGGTTGCGGGAGCTCCTGCCCCGAGATCGTTGTATGCGGGTGGAAGCGGTATCCGGGATTAACAGAACATTTACGATGGATCATGTTCCTTCCGGCAAAAAATTTCGTCTATATGTATAGCATCAAATCAACACCTATGGACAAGAACTCTACTCAATTGGAAATCCTGCTCATCACAGGAACCAGCTTCTCTTCCCGCCAATGGTTTGACGGGAGAAAATCATCCGGAGAACAGGCCGATGAAAAAGACATGCTGGAAGAAGCGTTGTGGAATGGTTTGCTGGGATCCATGCTGCCGGAAATTTGCTCAGAGGTCTCCGCCTCCGGCGGCCTCTACTTATGGCAGATCAAGGCTGCCCGCCACCTCCTGGAAATTGAAATAGGAGAGTTCCCCGAAAGCCGGGATGCCGAATTCAGCATCGATCCCTATACCGCCCTGGCTCCCTCGCGAATGAACTGATCCATCCAGCGGGTGACCGACCGTCCTATTTGGGAACCAACCGGGGCGCCGATTTAATTAAAATAGATGGGAACAGGCGATTGATCAGCAAAGCCATCATTTCCTTTCCTTTCCGGCCGATATACACCTCATATTTTTTGGACTGCACCGCCCGGAGGATCTGCCGGGCCGCTTTTTCTACCGGATACCCTTCCGCGATATTTTTTCCTACCCGGCCCAATGGCTTGCCATCCCCCGTCAGCGCGTTGCGGCTAACATTGGTTTGGATATAGCCCGGAGTGAGCAAGGTAACATGGATTCCCTGGGCGGCGACTTCAGCGCGCAGACAATCGAAATAGCCATGGAGTGCGTGTTTAGCGGCGGCATATGCCGAGCGCAGGGGTGTTCCGATCTTGCCCATCACGCTGCTGATGACCACAAAATGACCGGACTGACGCTCCAGGAAATGCGGCAGCAGGCGTTGGGTGAGGTCGATATAACTGAAATAATCCACCTCCATTACCTGTCGCTGAACGGCCATGCTGGTATCCCGGACCAGGGAACGCTGGCTGATGCCTCCATTGTGGATCATAATATCCACCTGCCCGAAGGCGTCCAGCGCGGAATGCAGGTTTTCGGGAAAACGGGTGGGATCAGCCAGGTCCATGGGAAGCACCAGAAGGGATTCTCCACCGCCGCAAGCCTTTTTTACGCGTTCCAATTCTTCCTGCCTCCGACTGGAAAGAATCAGGCGCGCTCCGGCATTTGCCAAAGCCAAACTCAGGGCTTCCCCGATCCCGGAAGAAGCGCCCGTGATCCAGACGACTTTATTTTTAAAATAGCTCAGGCAATAAAGATAGGAGGAATTGAAGAACGAACGCCTGTCCTGCACATGGCTTACCTTCGGCTAATCAACGAATTGCCATGAAATACTTTTTTCCTATCGGATGCTTCATCTTTTCCTGCCTGGCCTTAAAGGCCCAAAATTCTGAAGAAGACAATATCCTGCTCCGCGAGGGCTGGCTTATGCAGTCGGCTATTCCCCTGAATGCCGGGGGAGCGGAGATTTCGCGGGAGAATTATAAGGCCGGGGGTTGGTACCCGGTCAGCCTGCCTACGACGGTCATCGCCGGGTTGCTCAAGAATAAGGTCTATGATTTTGATCCTTTTTATGGAAGCAACCTGCAGCGCATCGCCGGGCCGCAATTTGACAGCGCCTGGTGGTTCCGGAAGGAGTTCAGCCTCCCGGCTTCGTCCAGAGGCAAAATCCTGGTGCTGATCCTTCATGGCCTGAATTACCGGGCGAATGTTTGGTTGAACGGAACCCGGGTCGCCGACAGCAGCCAGCTGGTGGGCCCATTCCGGCTGTTCACGCTGAACATCACGCGGTATGTCCAGCATGCCGGAGTAAATGTTTTGTCGATCGAAATCCGGCGGCCTTTCAATCCCAACAAGCGGGAAGGCGACCTGGCCATTGACTATGCCGACTGGATCCATTATCCGGCGGATTACAATGGCGGAATCCTGAACGACGTAGTGATCCGGATGGCTGACCCGGTGTCGGTGGACTATCCCCTGGTAGTTACCCACTTCGACCTGCCTTCGCTGGAGCTGGCGCATTTACAGGTGACTGCCGAACTCACTAACTATTCCGATCATCCGCAAACCGTTGAGCTGAAAGGGAAAATCAACGAGGATATCCGGTTTCAGCAAAAATGCCAGCTCGGGCCGGGCGAACAGCGGGAGGTCACTTTCCGAAGCGCCGATTTTCCCCAATTGAATGTTCATAACCCCCGGATCTGGTGGCCCTGGCAATACGGGGAACCTTTATTGAACCAGCTGGAACTCACCGTGGAAAAAGAGGGCAGGATCAGCTCCCGCCTCCACGAGACTTTTGGTATCCGCCAGATCAATTCGGAACTGATCAACAACCGCTCCCGCGTATTCTTAGTCAACGGAAAACGGATCCTCCTGCGCGGGGCGGCCTGGTCCCCGGATATCTTTCAGCGGCGCTCGCCCCAGCGCCAGGAGCAGGAGATGCGATTGGTCCGCGACATGAACATGAACATCGTTCGCTCTGAAGGTAAATTGGAAGACGAGCATTTTTATGACCTCTGTGACCGCTATGGCCTGTTGCTGATGACTGGTTGGATGTGCTGCGGGGCCTGGCAGTATCCCGAATTATGGGACAGCGGTAAACGGAAAGTCGCACTAGAATCCGACCGAAGCGTGATGTATTGGCTGCGTGACAAGGCCTGCCTGCTGGCCTGGCTAAACGGAAGCGATATGCCGCCTCGTGACAGTTCCCTGGAAAGGCAATACCTCTCGATTGAAAACCAGCTGCAGTTTCCCGACCCGATCCTGTCCACTGCCGATGCCAGCGTTTCCAAAGTATCCGGCTATAGCGGCGTCAAAATGAATGGGCCATATGATTGGGTGCCTCCCATTTACTGGGAAGGCGATTCCAACCGGTTCGGCGGCGCCTGGAGCTTTGCCACCGAGATCTCTCCCGGCCCATCGATTCCCCCCATGGAAAGCCTGCTCCGGTTTATCCCCAAGGATTCCCTTTCACCGACCAACAGCGACTGGCTCTATCATTGCGGAACGATGACATTTGGCAATACCAACATTTTTCTGGCCGCACTTTCCGCGCGCTATGGACAACCGTCCAGCATTTCAGACCTCGTCACCAAGGCCCAGATGCAGGATTACGAAGGCCATCGGGCCATGATGGAAGGCTATGGCTGGAAAAAATACCACTTTGCTACCGGGGTCGTGCAGTGGATGCTGAGCAATCCCTGGCCTGGTCTGATCTGGCATACCTACGATTATTACCTCTATCCCGGGGGGACCTATTTCGGGATCAAAAAAGCCCTCGAGCCCATGCACGTTCAATACTCCTACGAGTCCGGAATGGTCGGCATCAACAATTCCTTTCTGAAGAATTTCCCAGGATGCCACGTAAGCGCATCGCTTTACGATGCCAACGGTAAGATAATATTCGCCAAAGAGTCCTCCACCGTTGCATCGCCGGATTCGGTAACGGCCTGCTTTGCTATTCCTTCGATGACGTCACCTGGCGATGTGTCCTTCCTGCGGTTGGAATTACGGGATGGAAATGCCAGGCTCCACAGTATAAATTGGTATTGGCTGTCTGGAAAGCAGGATTCCCTGGCTTGGAACAAATCCAAATGGTATTACACGCCGGAATCTTCCTATGCGGATTTTAGCGGCCTGCAAAAACTCCCGGCTTGCCAGCTGAAAGAAAGCCATGCCGGTTCGGAATCCGGCGCGGAGACGATCCAAACGATCCAGCTGCGGAATACCGGGCAGAGCATCGCATTCTTCGTTCATATTCGCGTTCTGAAAGCCGAGGGAGCTGACGACATCCTGCCGGTTCGGATGGACGACAATTATTTTTCGCTTGCTCCGGGTGAAGAAAGAGAGATCCAATGCCGTTATCTGACCCAGGATGCAGGAGCATCCCTTCCGTTCATTCAGGTGTCGGCCTGGCACCTGGATGTGGCCGGTAGCCAAGCCGGTCCCCATGCCGGATGGGAAACCATGCCGGGGAATTGACCCCGCATTGCTTTCACATGGTCACAAGGAAATTCTCCGGCCTTCTTTGGCCGATTGGCGGGCCGCTTGCAGGATCCGCACTACGATGAGGTTATTTTCCAGGGAAGACGGATCGTGATCATCATGCCATTCCCCCCGGAGCACGGCGGACAGATAACTGAGGTTATCTGGATATTTGAGTGGGTCGGTTGTTACAGGATAATAGCTTCCGGAATCTCTTTCCAGCAGCGTGCTGCCATTCAGCGCATGCAAATACCCTTTCTGGCAGAACACTTCCAGGTCCTTGATGCCAAAAGGCCAGTTCCAGCTGGCTTCCACGATCCCCGTGGCCGCCGGATATTCCAGTAGGATGGTGGCATCGTCATCCACGTTCGGATAAATGTTTTTTTTGATCTGGTGGGTAACCGCCCTCACGGCCACCGGAGCACGGCCGTCCATGAGCCAGGTCATGAGATTTGCACCATAGCATCCGAAGTCCATAATGGCTCCCCCGCCGTTTTTTACCGGGTCGGTAAGCCAGGCCAGAAAATCCGGGCTGCATCCGATTTCCTTGGGGCCCTGATGGCCCATATGCACAATCATTTTGCGGATCTCCCCCAATGACTCCGCCTCATGCAGCTTGCGGAAGATGGCCTGATTGCTCGGATACCAGGTAGTTTCGTAGTTGGTCAGCACCTGGATGTGAAATTGATGGGCCAGCGTCGCCATGCGTTCCGCCTGGGCGACCGTTGTAGCCAAGGGCTTTTCAACCATTACGGATATTCCCCGGGGCGCACAGGCTTCCACAACGTCCAAGTGTTCAGCGATGGGGTTATAGGCCAGGACCGCATCCGGATGAATATGGCCGAGCATGGATGCTACGCTGGAGTAAAAAAGAGAATCCGGCAAATGGAAGCGCTGCTGGTAGCGCCGGACGAGGTCCCGGTCGGATTCCGCGATGCCCAGCAGGATGACTTTTCCGCTTTGGTATTGGCTCATCAGACCCAGCACGTGGTCATGCTTCAGACCTGCCACTCCGACCCGGAGGGGTTGACTCTGAATCTCCAAACTGATGAACAAAGAAAAAGCGAGGATCAAGCATTCGGAATTCGGGAAACAGAAACGGGAGCGGGAATCCATGGGTTCTTTTTGCTGAAGGTACGAATCGACATAAACCTCAAGGGCTATTCGAACCGGGGGCAGGAAGGGTATCCAGGCTGAAGCGGTTCAACGCTGTTCACCGCAGTCGACGGCATGCGGGTCGCTGGGTTTGGTCAAATTGGGTAACTTGCCATCCCAAAATTTCGATCAGCTCATACCATCCATGTCATGCACCAATCGATCCTGCTTGCTCTGCTTTTTTCCGCAATTTCCGCGCGGGCTTTCCCCCAGCAACTGATCCAAGTCAGTCATGAACCGGACAGCAAAGGCGGGTATCAATTTTACTGCATCAATCGGGGCTATTGCCCATACGTGCTCGACGTGGAGCTGCCCGGACTGGGAAACGGTCGGGCGGATCGTTCCTTTCCGCTGGAGATGGAGGTTAGACCCGGCAGGAATAATATATTCAAGCTTTCGCGCATCCGGCCAGATAGCAGCATTTCTTTCCGCTATGTAGTAGGCTACCATAAAGGCTGTATCCAACCGGCACCGATGCTGGATTTTACGTATCTCCTGCCGATTGCCCCCGGAAAAACAACCCTGGCCCATATCAGCGAAGGGGCAGGCAAGCAAGGAACGCCGGATTCCACCTCCAATCCCTGGTATATGGTCCGACTAAAAATGCAACCGGGGGACACGCTGTATTCCGCAAGAAGGGGAATGGTGACGGAAGTGGAGCAAGGCAGCGACCTGAATGACCAGGGTCTGGCGAGCCTGGGAGAAGAAAACTATGTAGAAATCGTCCATGCCGATTGTACTTTCGGGCATTACGGTGTGCTCCGGAAAAACGGAGCATTCGTCAAACCGGGCCAATTTGTCGAAGCAGGTGTCCCGATCGGCATTATTGGCGGAGACAAGTATGGGCGGGGTTCCGAAGCCCGCCTGAGCGTTCATTACAATTTGCCTGGACAGGGTCCGAAAACCTCCGGAGGAGAAGAGCTTGTCAACTGGAACGACGTGCGGCTGATGTTCTGGACCCGAAAGCTGGGCAAGATGAACTTGAAAAACGGATACGACTATACCAGCGAGTTTCCATCGGCGGTCTTAAACCAAGAACTGAAAAAGCTTGCAAAACCCAAACCGGGAGCCAGGAAAAAATCTTCCTGATGCTCCCGGCAAGGAGCCATGCTCCGCTCTGGTCATCCGGATATTCGGTCCATGGGCTTTATTCCCACCTTAGTGGAGGAAATAGTATTTTAGGCCAAAGTCAGCGTAAAACCCATCATCCTTAATCTGTAAAGTGCTACCCGTCGTTTTGTTATTGGTTTTTCGATAGCCAAATTCCGGGCCTACACTCATCTGGGTACTGAAAAACCAGTCGTAGCCCGCACCTGCTCTGAAGGAGGTCCGCATTTGCGTCGTGGACGTCTGGTAAATGCCGCTACCCGATGTGGACTTTATGGATGCCCAGTCATAACCTCCGTAAACGTAAAATTTGTTTGCCCAATTGTCCACGGGAACGTGAAAATCGATGAAGGGGCCGACCGACCATTTAAACATACCCGTGGATGACTCGTCTGTATTGAACTTATCCGACTCGTCGCCAATGCCCGCCCGTATGCCGCCCGACAGGTAATTGATGAAGTAATAATTGTATCCCCCACAAAATGACCATTTAGTAATATTTTCCGTTGGAAAGGTTCCCCCGTAATTAGAGGTGCTCTTGTCCGTTTCCAGGGAGAATTTTCCGGCAGTGGAAAAGTCAATATAACTATAGCCCCGCTGGTACATATTGGTCGTAGCCTGGTGCACATTCGAGCAGCCGCGGTCTTCCCGCAAAATATAGGTTTCCAAATTAAAGCCGACACCGAAGCGGTTGTCCACTGTTTTTTGACCCGTGGTGCTGCTGTTGAATATATGGTAGGACACATAGGGTCCGAAATATAAATGCCCTTCCGAACAGAGATGCAAGGGAGCCCCAATGCTGAAACCATAATCCAACAAATTGTACTTGTAAGTGGATTTATCAGTGCCGGAGATGGTCGTCATATTTTCTTGACCAAAGTTCACCCCTCCGCGGAAATCCAGATTAAAAGTGTGGGTGAAGTGCATTCCATAGAGCAGGTCCGCTCCGACCGAAAATCGCGAATCTTTATTTTCGCTACCACCGTCGGAGAACTTGGTATCCTTATAGTGATCGCCCAGGTTAATCCCAAAACCCAGGTGGTTGATGGGAAAATAGATAGGATAAATTCCTATCCCATATTTGGTTTCCTTGGATTGGGTGAATCCGTCAGACATGGTAGTTATTAGACTACCACCCATCCACGACATAGGACCGACGAAGACACTGCCCTTGCTGAATGGGTCCTGGTCCAGGCTGGCCTCGGTAAGTGTTTTGCCCTGTGCAGAGACCAGGGATGCAGCGAGCAGCAGGCTGCCGCTAAGACATACAATTAGATGCAATTTCATGGTTGATGGCTTTAAGGTGTGGTAGTCGGTTGAAGATGCGGTCTTCCTAGGAAGTAAAAATCAAAACCAGGACAGATTAGTCGGGAAATTGGACCAGGGACGGAATTCAGCAGGCTTTTCAGGTCCGGGCGGCCAGCCGTTCCCCTAGGATATTCAGATCGCTCCATACAATCCAGTGGGGATTGTGGTAATACCCTCCGGATTTCAAATAGAAACCCTGATAAGGGTTTCCTTCGGCGATGCCCACGCAGAGACTACGGGCTTGCTGCGCGATGAGCCAGGGCAAGACGGAAGCGAGGAGTGCCCTGCCGACGCCCTTGCGCTGCCGTTCAAAAGATACGTAGAAGTTCTGAATTTCCGAATCGATCCCAAAGCGGGTGGTCAAATGAACCGCAATGAACCCGATAATCTGGTCATCCAGCACCGCCTTCATTACCTGCCGTTCCGGCTTGGAGCTCTTGGGCGATTTCCCTCGGAAATAGGTTATCCAACGACGCCTGCGGTCGGCATAGTCCGTCCAGGGAGCGCTTTCCGCCGGCATGCCTAGAGACTGGATCTTGCTGGCTATCTCGACACTCGTCAGTTCTTCGATATCCGCTGCGTTCGAATTAGAAACGATGAATCCGGAACTACCTACTGGCATAACCGTATGATGCGGGGGCTCCGTCATTACTCCATTGTTAACCGATCGTAACCTGCCCAATCGGCGGCTGGATCCATCGGCTCAGTATTGGGCATCGTAGCTGATAAATAGGTCTTCTTCCGTCCGTCCCCGTCCGATGGCCAAGGAATTCAAAATGCCATTGTCATTTATTAAGTTCATATAAATCCTGACCGAATCGATCAGGCCGATCGAATATAAGCCAGGAAGAAGCGATAGCTGGTAAAATCCCTGGGAATCGGCAACAACCGACGCCATTAAGGGAGTCGAGAAGCTATCAATGAAAAATCCGGGATACGGGGGTTGTGGAAAGGCTTGTCACAGGCTACTGGGAGGATAAACTACGACCCGCCGGCTGACTGCACAGGCCTGGCAATCCGGACCAACCGTGGGGCCACTAGGACTAGCGCCTTGCATACAAGCTCCGTGGACAAATATGACGGAACCCCAAATACCCTGAGAAATAGTAACCTTGTGCGCATTGCCCGCACCAATGGCGGCAACCTCCTCACCGACGATACTAGTCTTGGAACATCTCCCCAGAAACAGCAGCATTGCCAGCTGGCCAAAAAGCAGCTTTTGCCCATTCACAAATACGAAGGAAGACAGGTAGATCCAATTTACCCTAAATTCTTATGTTGGATTGGTGCCTATAATTTTTTAACAGTATATTGAAAATACGGATTCAACGCGCTGAATTCAGGCAAGTCTATTAGATGGCCGTTCAGATTTCCCATCCAATGAAAAGATGCCTGTCGTCCTCGGCATCGGACCGGAATCCATACCTTTAGGCACTGGTCCCGTGGCCCGCCAAAACCTCGCTGCTAATGATTGACTGCCTCTGTTCTCACAAGGCTTTTTTGTTGCATGTTTCCTTCCTGATGTCTTTGTCCCTGGGAGCCAGCGCACAAAAGACAACTTTCTCCGGAAAAGTATTGGATTTTGATAGCAAGGCGCCGATTGCCGGCGTTACAGTAAGCATGCTAGGCAAGAGCCTGGCTACGGTCACGGACAAACAGGGTCGTTTTTCCTTTTCCCTGGAAGTGGATAGTTACACCCTGGTCTTCAGTTCGGTGGAATACCGGACGACCAATGTTCCCATTTATATTCTGGACCAGCAATCCATCACCGTAGAGTTGAAACGCAGGCTACCTACTGAGTTGCCGGAGGTGACGATTGAAGCCCGCGCCAAAGACGCCAACGTATCCGATGCCAAAATGAGTACCGTAACCATAAATCTCGCGCAGATCCGAAAGACACCCATAGTTTTCGGGGAAGCTGATCTTTTAAAGGCGCTTACTCTGGAAACGGGAGTGGCCACGATCGGAGAGGGAGCCGGCGGATTTAGCGTGCGGGGCGGCAACGCCGACCAGAATCTGATCCTGCTCGATGGCGCTCCACTATTCAATACCAGTCATTTATTGGGTTTTTTCTCCACCATAAGCCCGGAATCGGTTCAGGATTTCACCCTGTATAAGGGGGCGATCCCTGCATCCTTCGGCGGCCGGCTCTCCTCGCTGATTGCACTGAACATTCGACCCGGCAACACCGACACGTTGCATTACGGCGGCAACATCAGTCCGGTAAGCATCCACTTATTTGGGGAAGGTCCCCTGGTGAAAAAAAAGCTCACTTTCTCAGCCGATGGTCGGTTAGCCTTTCCCCGCCTGCTTATGGATCAATTTCCGGGATCCGTGGCCAACAGCAACGCGTTTTTCTATGACGGCGTAGCCAAGCTGGTGTACCGGTTCAGTGAAAAAAATCAGGTGGGTCTGTCTTTTTATCGCAGCTACGACCTTTTTCAATTCCCCGGAGACACGAGTTATACCTGGCGTTCTGAAGTGGTGGCTTTGAATGGCCGCTCGGAAATCAGCAGCCGCCTGGGGCTTTATTACAATGCCAACATCAGTTATTACGGATCAGATATCAACGGTCTGGAGCCTTCCTACCAGTTCCGGCTGAGAAGCACGATTGAAACCCATGAATTGAAGGCAAGCCTCCATTACCAGGCAAACGAACAGATCTATATGGAGGGCGGTTACGATTTTATCCGCTATTCCGTCGGACCCGGCGACATCAAGCCCACGGGATCGGGATCACAAATCAACAACAGCAGCCTCCGGCAGGAGTATGGCGATGAAACGGCGGCTTACCTGCTGGAGCGATGGAATATCAGCCGCAGCAGCACCCTGGAATTGGGAGTGCGGTATTCCGAATTCCTTTACCTCGGCCCGAACACGATCTATCAATACCAGGCAGGCCTCCCCCAATCCAAAGAGACCCTATCCGACAGCCTGATCTATCCCAAGGGAAAAACCATCCAATCCTACGGAGGCTGGGAGCCGCGGGCCTTGCTGAAGGTCGGATTGGACGATGAGACTTCTCTCAAATTCAGCTATATCCGGACCAGGCAATACATCCAGCTCATTTCCAATACCATTGCCATTACGCCAATAGACTATTGGAAACTATGCGACCCCGACATCAAGCCGGCGGTGGCCGACCAGGTAGCGGCCGGCCTGTTCCGCAATTTCCGCAACGATGAGATCGAGACTTCGCTGGAAGGATTCTACAAGCAATCGTCCAACCTGCTGGACTATAAGAACGGGGCCTCGCTTTCCATGAACCGCTATATTGACGCGGACCTATTGCCGGCCAACGGAAAGGCCTACGGCCTGGAAGTTAATGTCCGGAAAAATAAAGGCAAACTGACCGGACACCTGGGCTATACCTGGTCCCGGTCGCTCATGGCCGATGTCACCCAATTTGCTTCTGAGCAGGTCAATGGAGGCGCTTACTACCCCTCGGCCTACGACCGGCCTTTCAATCTGAGTTTGTCGGCTGATTTCAAATTGGGACAGGGCTGGGATGTCGGTTGCAATTTTGTATACATAACCGGCCGGCCGGCGACCTACCCGGACGGGACCTACGTCATCAACAACACCGTGGTGGTCAACTATTCCGTGAGGAACGAGGACAAGCTGCCCGACTATGACCGCCTGGACATCTCTTTCTCCCATGACTCCCGCCGCTTCGCTGACCAGAAAAAATACTGCATCATCAATTTCTCCCTGTACAATGTATACGCCAGGCAAAATCCGTATTCCGTTTATTTTCAGCGGCAAGGCAATGTCCTGGTGGCTAACGAACTTTCCGTACTGGGCACCATCATTCCGTCCATGACCATAAGCTATTATTTCTAGAGTGATGCTCCGATTTACTCTCCGGTTCGTTTCCTTGATCCTAGTACTTATTTCCGGTGCTTGCATCCGGACCATCAATCCTCCTATTCGGAAAGTAGCTCCTGCCCTGGTGGTGGAAGGATCGGTAACCACCGATCCTCCTCCGTACACGGTCAACCTCAGCTATTCAGGTCAATATGACAATGCCGTTCAGATTCCCCAGGAACTGTACATCCCGGACGCGCATGTCGTAATGCGGGACGATCAGGGAGATAGCAGCATCTGCGACTGGGTTTCCAACGGGTCCTATCAGACCATCGACACGAGCTTTGTGGGAACCGTGGGCAGGACCTATACGGTAACTATCACCTTATCCAACGGAAAAACCTATGTGTCAAAACCGGAGAAAATCAGCGCCGCTCCGCCGATCGACAGCCTCACTGTTTTCTACGACAGCAGCTACCTCATTGGTATCCGGCCTTCTCAACTCATCTTGTCGGTACACACCCGGGACCCCGCCGGAGTCTCCAACTATTATCGCTGGACGGCGGACGGATATGTACCCCGCAAATCTTCAGGATTTCCTTGCAGTTGGTTCAGTCCTCCCTGCGGGATCGTCTGCTCCTGTTTCGCGCTTTGCGATCAATACATGACAAACCAGGAGGTGAACGTCTTGTCCGACCAGTTCACCGATGGCAATGAAATCATCCAGCCGGTATTCTATTCGCCGGTTTACTGGTTCGGAAGTCATGACGTGGAAGTAAAGCAGTATTCGCTTAGCCTGGAAGCCTACAGCTTTTGGCAAGCCTACCTGGCCCAGACCAATCGAACCGGAAGCATACTGGATCCCTTGCCCTCTTCCCTGGTGGGTAACGTCTACAATCGGGCTGACTCCAACGAGGTTGCCCTGGGTCTGTTTTCCGCTTCGGCCGTGCGCTCCGCCAAAGTCATCATTACGCCATTTTTCCTTCAGCAGTACTACCTCCTGTCGATTGCCGGATCCTTTATTACTTATGGGGATTGTCATACGGTCTATCCGAACAGCTTGCCGGATGACGCATCCCCGGGCGCCTGGGCAGGAGCGGACTCGATTAATTTGTATTAAAAAAGAGGGAGGCAAGCCGGCTAATATGGTCCTAAAAAATTTCGCCAGCAGATGACCCCATTGATTTTTCGATCCCTATGCTTATCCGCGGTGCTTATCCTGCCATCTTGCATCCGAAACGTCAGCCCGCCGATCCGGAAAATAGCTTCCCAACTGGTCGTAGAAGGTTGGATCACTACGGATGCCCCTCCCTATACCATTAAGCTCAGCTATTCCGGGCAGTTTTCCAACGCCTACTTGGTTCCTGAGAACCTGTATATATCCGATGCCCGCGTCGTCCTTCGAGACGATCGGGGAGACAGCAGCATCTGCCCTTGGATCTCCGGAGGGACCTATCAGTCGGCCGATTCCAATTTTGTCGGCACCGTAGGTAGGACCTATACCTTAAGCATCACGTTATCCAGCGGAAAGAATTATGTGTCCAAGCCTGAGAAGATCAGCCCGGTTCCGGCGATCGACAGCCTCACCGTTTTCTACGACAGCAGCTATATCATCGATGTCCGCCCCTCGCAGTTCATCCTTTCCGCGCATTCCCCGGACCCGGCCGGAGTCCAGAATTATTACCGCTGGACGGCGGACGGATATGTGCCCCGCAAATCATCCGGTGGTCCCTGCAGCATTTCCAGCCCTCCCTGTGGTTTGACTTGTACCTGCTTTGCCCTTTGCGAGCAGTTCACCAGCAATGATGAAATCAATGTGTTGTCCGACCAGTTCATTGATGGGAAAGAAATCATACAGCCCGTATTCTACTCCCCCATCTATTGGTTTGGCATCCACTACCTCGAGGTAAGACAATATTCCCTCACCAAGGCGGCGTTTACATTTTGGGAGGCTTACCTGGACCAGACCAACCGGACCGGGAGCATCCTGGATCCCCTGCCCGCCCCGCTCTTGGGAAATGTATATAACCCGGTTGATTCGAGCGACATCGCCCTGGGTTTGTTTTCCGCATCGGCCACGAGCTCTGCAAAAATTATCATCACCCCCGAATTTCTCCAGCAGTACTGGCTCCTGGACATTGGCGCTGCATTTATTCCGCTAGGGGATTGCCATATGGACTTCGCCAACAGCTTGCCGGACGATATTGCGCCGCTGGGCTGGTCGGGCGCTGATTCGATCGTGCTCCACTAGAAGAATAGCCATCCGCCAAAGAAGAGTAGCCGGCGCATTTGCCTCTATGGGCAGCCCAGGCATTCGGTCAAGGACAGTAAGGACCAGAACAAAGTTTCGAATGAAGAATTCTTGCTCGCCGCTTCCCAACCATCGGCAATTATGCGGTAACTTTCTTTCCGGATAAAGAATCATTTGTTCCGATAAATCGATTGACAATGGCAGCCTACGTACTTTTTGCTCGAGAAAAAATGATGGACCCGAAGGAAATGGAAAGCTATATGGAAAAAGCACCGGCTAGTTTTGTGGGTCATCCGGTTCAGGTCCTGGCCACGCATACTCATTTTGAAGTCATAGAAGGACCGCCCGTCGAAAGTGTCGTCCTGCTGAAATTCCCGAGCTTGGCGGAAGCTAAAGCCTGGTACCAAGGCCCGGGCTATGCGGAAGCGCTCGCGCATCGGCTCAAGGGAGCCGTCTATCGTTGCCTAATGTTCGAGGGGAAGGACTAAGCGCTCCCAGGCCTAAGGAATCCGCCCGGGGCAGAACTGCTCATGGTTTCCGGGATTTTCCGCTCCCTACTGTTTCCCTAGCCTTTCACCCATCGACTAAAAGCTTTCATGGCCCGCACCGCTAGCGGCCGATCCGCTTAACGCTTTAAAACAATCCCATGAATACCCAGATACAGGATCCCGCGATCCAACGGGTGATTACAGACGCCCAAAATTCGTTTTCTAAAAAGTCTACCAAAACCGTCCAGCTCAACGGGCAACAGCAAACCATTCCTTTCCCCTTTCCATCTCCCGCGGATTGGCGAGGTAACTGGATCTACTTCCTGATGATCGATCGGTTCAATAACCCGGATTCCCCACCCGCATCCAGCATTGCACCCAACCAAGCCAGCGCCTGGAACCAGCGCTTTGATTTCCGGCAGGGAGGAAGTTTCAAAGGGATTACCGCGCAATTGGATTATTTGGCGGAACTCGGAATTGGAGCGATCTGGATCTCTCCCGTCCTTAAGAACTCCAGTCCGAATTGGCCATTCAACTACCATGGTTATGCCGCGCAGGATTTCCTATCTGTTGACGCTCGGTTTGCTTCAGACGGCACGGAATCTACGGCTGAACAGGAACTTTCCCTGCTCATTGAAGGAGCGCACGCCCGGGGAATTTATGTCATCCTGGACATCGTAATCAATCATTCCGCCAGAGTATTTGACTACAATGATCCATCCCTGGCCAATCCTCCCCAAGCAGATTTTACCAACCCAGAGGTCATGGACAGCCCAATGGGGGACGAACCACCCGTACAATGGCTAAACGGACTGGGGTTTCCCCGGGCAGACTGGCAGAACAATTTGCCGGCGGCCAATTCCTTGTCCCCCGACGATGCCGTTTGGCCGCAGGACCTGCAACGATCCGATTTTTTTCGCCGCAGGGGAAACCGGATCAGCGACAGCATTCCTCCAGGCGCCCGATTTGTTAGGGGCGACTTTGACATCATGCGCCAGGTCGTCATGGAATACACGGCCCAAATGCCCGGCCAGTCTTCCCTGCGGGCATCC
>Ga0206988_1011_pt1 | contig 52295 bp, 48 predicted proteins | sample Alteio_BWMinCont_12_FD_153263 | JGI IMG/M metagenome (GOLD analysis project Ga0206988, IMG submission 153263) | Enriched cells from forest soil in Barre Woods Harvard Forest LTER site, Petersham, Massachusetts, United States -... | ecosystem: Environmental > Terrestrial > Soil > Temperate forest >... | reverse complement strand
AGTAAAGCGACCAAATTGGTTCTAGTCATTCCCCGTTGTTTCCTTTGACCAACTGGCCTATGCGAAGAAAAAGTCGCCGGTAAAATGAAGACTGAAACAATTGGGAGTCATGAAGCGCTTTGTAAGTGAGAAATATCCCGATGGTCAGCAATATGTAGGTTGACATCCACATGCCCGCCAAAGGAGGCATGACATCCGTCTTCACAAATTTGGACCCTAACGTATTCAAAAGGTAAAAAATCACGAAGAAGATTACGGCGCAAATCAGAGGAACGCCGATCCCCCCTCTTCGGATGATGGATCCCAGAGGCGCTCCGATCAAAAACATCACCAGACAAGAAACCGACAACGTCAGCTTTTCGTGCCAGGCGACCTGATGAGTTCGCAGATCTTTTTCGCTTGAATCATAATATTGGGCTGTTTGCTCCAAACTATTCTTGATGTTGCCCGTGACTGCAACCGCGCGATCGCGCACTGTGCTGCGAGCTGAATCGGGAAGCAGGTCCTGCAAAGTTTTCCCCTTGGCGGGCGTGGCCACCGTATCCCTCCAGGCAGAGTCGATGTACCGGGGAAAGCGCAAAAAAACTTTCAGATTGCTGGCCATTTTTTGCCTGTATCCCAACTTCGACTTTTGCAGGGAATCAATATTGACCGCCAATTGTCGCATACTTAGCATTTGGTAATTGTTCCTGAACAGGCTGTCGTCTGTTTTATTGAGTTTAAAAGAACTCAGGTCAAATAGCATCTTATATTCTTTGAATCCTACCCGGATGTATTCCGTGTTCAGGGTTCCGCGGGGTCCTCGCTCGCGGTAATTCCAGCCATTATGCAGATCGAATTCCAGGAAATGGTTGGTGGCCAGCATCATCTTTCCGCTTTCTGCGTAAGTGATATCATCTTGCAGCGTGTACGTCTGCTTGAAGATCAAAACATCGCGGATGGTAGACTGATCTTTTTCTTTCTTCCCTATCTTGATTACATAACCGTCAATCTTGTCATAAAAAACGCCTTCCCTGATGTCGAACGCCGGCTTTGAAACAATGATGTCATATTTCATTGTCTGCATTTTTAATTGAGCAACCGGGATCAGGTAATTGTTGAATAAAAATGCAACTCCACAGATAAGGATGCAAATAACGAAAATTGGACGCATGAAGCGAAGCAAAGGAATTCCGGCGGACTTGATTGCGACCAATTCGAAGGATTCTCCCAAATTTCCGAATACCATGATCGAAGAAAGAAGGACCGCTAGCGGAAGCGCCATCGGTACTAGCGTAGCGCTGACATAAAGGATGAAGCGCCCGATCGTGGGAAAGTCCAGTCCTTTGCCCACAATATCATCGATCCATAGCCAGAAGAACTGAAGAACAAGAACAAAAAGCGTTATGAAAAATGAGGCAATGAATGGTCCGACGAATCCCAGCAATATCAGTTTGTCCAGCTTCTTTATCACGGGAACTGTCTTTCTGAAATGATAAATATCTTTAGTAAATGAACGGTACAAAAATACGCCTTTCGCCAGAGGAATTGGATCTGGTCGTAAACGCCGACTGGATTTTAACAAAGAATCAGATCATCCGAAAAGCGTATGACCTATTCGGTATGCTGGCCATTTCGATGACGTCGATGGTAAAATCGGCAAGGCTCCCGGAGGACGTTCAATCCACGAGTCCGAAAATATCCAAAGGCGAGAATTTGCAGGGGTTTCCCTACGTCATATTGGACTATCCCAGGCTGTTCACTCGGGAAAAGGTATTTGCAATCCGCACCCTGTTTTGGTGGGGCCACTATTTTGTCGTTACCCTGCATCTGAAAGGAGAATATAAGGACCTGTACCAGCAAGCCCTGGGCCTGCATTTGACCATGCTGGCCAGCGAAAGATTTTATATTGGCATTTCAGAAGACGAATGGCATCATGAATTGGGAGAAGATCACTTTGTTGCCCTTGATCTCACCAATGAATCAGAACGTTCTCGAATTTTGGCGGAACAGTCCGTTTTGAGAATCTCCCAAAAAATTCCGCTTGCCGAATGGAATAAGGCGGAAAACCTGATCGGAGCGGCACATCGTCTTCTCGTGGATTCTCTCCAAAGCTAGTTTCCCAAGCGGTGGAAAAGGTCTTTAACCTGGTAGCTCCAAAGCTGACTTTGATCCTTGATGTCTTTCTTGTCAGCAAAATCCTTGATCACCAGAATCGTCTGATTGGTAACTTCTGACTTTTCTATGCGGAACTCGAAGAATTCTTCTTTGGGAGCGTGAGCCCAATGAAAGCGAATATATTTTTCAGTTTCGCTTTCCAAGACTTCGGCTTTATCCGTCGAGCCATTCCAGGAGAAGCTGAATACGTTATCCCGTTCATCAACTTTGTCTGCAAACCATTCTTGCAAGCCAGCCGGGGTACTTAGAAAATCGTACAATATGGAGGGGGAACATTTTAAGGGATACTCTAAGACAAATAGTTGCTTTTTGCTCATTTACTTTTTGGTTGTAGCAAGCGTCTAAACTTTCCGGGAATCTTTATATCGCTAGAAAAAGCAATCAGTAAAATTACCAGCTACCCTTCCATTCCCCTCAGGAAAAGGAAATTTCAGAGGATAGTTGCAATGATAGAAAAATAATTCAAGCATCAAAATTTTATTTAAACTATTTTTTGTTAAAGACATGCCCCTGGTTTACTGCTTAATTGTTCAAGAATTATCTGAAAATCAATTATTTAGACGGAATAAATTTGGAAACTGCCGTCCCAAGTGTTAAATTAGTAGGAGTTTTAAGGGACTTAATTGCTTGCGGATCAAATAAGAAAAGACCACTTTTTTCGTTTTTATATATCCGTTTTTGCGGTAATAAAACCCTTTAGGCCTTATAAAACCCTTTAAAACACCTGCCTATGAGTATGCGTCAACTCAAGATCACGAAGAGTATCACGAATCGTGAATCGCAGAGCTTGGAAAAATACTTGCAGGAAATCGGGAAAGTGGAGCTAATCAGTCCGGAAGAAGAGGTAAAACTCGCGATCCGGATCAAACAAGGCGATCAAAAAGCACTTGACAAACTAACTAAGGCGAACCTTCGATTTGTCGTATCTGTTGCCAAACAGTATCAGAATCAAGGGTTAACCCTCCCTGACCTTATTAATGAAGGCAACCTCGGCCTGATCAAGGCGGCCCAACGCTTTGATGAAACGCGAGGGTTTAAGTTCATCTCCTACGCCGTATGGTGGATACGGCAAAGCATATTGCAAGCGCTTGCCGAACAATCCCGCATTGTAAGGCTACCCCTCAATAAGGTTGGATTGACGAATCGCATTCAAAAGGCCTATTCCCAGCTGGAACAGGCATTTGAGCGCGAACCTTCAGCAGAAGAACTTGCCGAGGTCCTTGAACTCGACATCGACGAGATTTCATCCACGCTCGGGATCGGGGGCCGCCATATTAGTGTCGACACTCCGCTATCAGAAGGAGAAGACAATACGCTGATCGACGTAATGGAAAATCCGAATGCGGAGCGGGCAAACACAAACATCGAGCACAAAGAATCGCTCAAACAGGAAATAGATCGTTCCCTGAAAACGCTAACCGAGCGACAAAAGGAGGTGATCTGCTTTTTCTTTGGAATTGGTGTGGATCACCCCATGAGCCTGGAAGACATAGGTGAGCGGTTTAACCTCACCCGGGAACGCGTGCGGCAGATTAAGGACAAGGCCATCACCAAATTGCGAAGCAATTCCCGATCAAAAATGCTGAGAAGCTACCTCGGCATTTAACGCTAAACCCTCCGATGACGAAATTTTCCGCTTAGTTTCATACTTTTGCCAGGCATAAAACGTGAATAGGTTTCATTATTCACGTTTTCTGTTTTACCCGGATGCCTGATCCGCGGAAAGCCAGGCCAGCCACCTGCTGTCGGCATCCCCAATGACGTGAAATATGTTCGAAAACCTTTCAGAAAGACTGGAATCTGCGTTCAAGCAGATAAAGGGTGAGGGCCGAATAACTGAGTTAAACATCGCTGCTACCATAAAGGATATCCGGCGAGCCCTGATTGACGCCGATGTGAACTATAAGATTGCCAAGGAGTTTACCGACACCGTGAAAGAGAAGGCCCTGGGTAAGCATGTGCTTATGGCAGTAAGCCCGGGCCAGCAGATGATCAAGATCGTCCAGGACGAATTGACCGCATTAATGGGTGGCACCGAAAGTGAATTTCATTCAAAAGGGAATCCGGCCATTGTCCTGGTTGCCGGACTGCAGGGCAGCGGAAAAACCACTTTCAGCGCCAAACTCGCCAATTACCTTAAGCAAAGAAAGGGTCTGTCTCCGCTGCTGGTGGCAGCTGATATTTACCGGCCGGCGGCCATTGAGCAATTGCAGGTTCTGGGCAGCCAAATCGGTGTGGATGTGTATTCGGAACTCGAGAGCAAAGACGCCGTGCATATTGCCAAGGAATCAGTCAGCGCGGCTAGATCGATGAATAAGAATGTGGTTATCATCGATACCGCAGGACGACTGGCGATTGATGAAGCCATGATGGTCGAAGTCGACGAGATCCGGAAAGCAGTCAGCCCGCAGGAAATCCTTTTTGTTGTGGATTCCATGACGGGGCAGGATGCCGTGCAAACGGCGAAGGCATTCAATGACCGCCTGGATTTCACCGGTGTGGTTTTGACCAAATTGGACGCCGATACCCGGGGAGGCGCTGCGCTTTCAGTCAAATACACGGTGCATAAACCCATCAAGTTCATCAGCAGCGGGGAAAAGCTGGAAAGCCTCGATATTTTTTACCCGGATCGGATGGCTCAGCGGATTTTGGGTATGGGCGACATTACCTCGCTGGTAGAAAAGGCCCAGGAGCAATCAGATGAAGAGCAGACGCGGAGGCTCGAAAAAAAAATCAGGAAAAATCAGTTTGATTTTGAGGATTTCAAGCAGCAGTTGGAGCAGATCAAGAAAATGGGGAATATCAAGGACCTTATCGGCCTGATTCCCGGCGTGGGTAAGGCAGTCAAAGACGTGGACATTAGCGACGATTCGTTTAAGGGCATTGAAGCCATCATCAATTCAATGACTCCGTTCGAGCGAGCCAACCCGGACGTGATCGATCAGAACCGAAGAAAGCGAATTGCTTCCGGCAGCGGGAAAGAATTGAGCGAGATCAACGCGTTCATAAAGCAGTTCGAGCAAATGAAGCAAATGATGAAAACGATGAATAAACTGCCCATGGGTGGACGCGTGGGCATCGGAAAACGTTGAATTTTGCCGCCTATAAAAAAATCGCCTAAGGGATTACCCGTTTAGGGCAGGAAGTATTAAATTTGCCTGTTGATTGCTACCTAAGCAGTAAGCAGTCTCAATGGGTTAACCCTTATTAATCAAGCATTTAAATTTCTATTTAAGATGCCAGTAAAAATCAGGCTGCAACGCCATGGGTCCAAGAAACGACCCTTCTATTTCATTGTCGTCGCCGATGCGCGCGCTCCACGGGACGGCAAATTCATCCAAAAGATCGGCACCTACAATCCCCTCACCGCTCCGGCTTCTGTACAGCTGGATAGGCAGAAGGCTTTGGACTGGTTGCATAAAGGCGCCCAGCCCACGGATACGGTCCGTAGGATATTGTCTTTTAAGGGAGTATTGTACCTGAAACACCTCTTGCGAGGCGTCAAACTCGGTTTATTTGACGAAGCTGCGGCGATGGAGAAATTTCAGAAATGGCATTCCGAACACGAGACACACATCAAGAAACGTCAGGAAGAGCACCGCAAGGCAAAACATTCCCGAAGGACCCAGGCTCCTGTTCGAAAGGCGGAGAAAAAAGAAGAACCCGAAACGGGGACAGAAGGCTGATCAGATAAATTATTTAAATCCCGGTGATCATTTCGCCGGGATTTTTCATTTCCATGAGCCAGTACCGGGACATTGGTAAAATCATTTCCACACACGGATGGAAAGGCGAAGTGCTCCTCCACCATCACATCGGATCTCAGATTTCGCTGGAGGGGCTTGGAGCCATTTTCCTAGAAGACAGAAAGCATGCAATGCTTCCGTATTTCGTATCTGGCTCACGGATCAAAGGGCAGCAGGAAATTTATCTCTGCCTGGAAGGAATAGACAGTAAGGAAAAAGCGCGACCGCTATTGCATCAGACCGTATGGCTCGCTCAAAAAGATTTTGACCGGTTTGCAGACCCCGCCGCTCCGGTAACCTGGGTAGGGTACCGATTGATTGCGGACGAGCAGGATTTGGGCCTGATCCAGGATATAATTGAACAGCCGCAACAGGTGCTGTGCCAGCTGTACTGGAAAGGAAAGGAAATCCTAATTCCCATTCATGAAGAGACTTTGCTGCGGATTGATCCCAAAAGCAAGATGATTTGGCTCAAACTTCCTGATGGGTTGCTGGATATCTACCTGCAAGGGTAAGCATTTCCGATCCTTGTAAAATATATGCTTTCCCGAAGCGTTTTATTGTGTGAATCAATCCCTGCACATGCGCTCTTTCAAAAGCACTTTTTTCCTTTGTTTCGGAGGGATCTTGTTATTGGCAAGCTTATCAGTCCCTGCGCTGGGCCAGCAAATCACGGGAATATGGAAAGGGAAAGTCGGATCCATCCGGATCGACTTGAAACTGGTAAAAGAAGGAGACAGCCTGGTCGGAACTTCCTATTATTATCTTTCCAGCGTCGACTACTGTCGCTATTCCGTTAAAGGGTATTTTGATGCTAAGACAAATGCCGTGGTTTGGTGGGACGATGCCTTAATTGAAAAGAAATCGTCCGGTCACCGGGGACGCGAGTCGGAGCCCATCCTGGTGGTGGCCAATTTCGACTGCCCGGGCAACGACCTGATGAAATTGGATGGCCAAAGCTCCCGGCCCAATGATAGGGAATCCAACCAGGGTCCAGTTCATTTGTTGAAGTCGACCCAATCTCAATTCCCTGACGAATGGGATTTTGTCCTGGAAAACTACCTGCTGGGCGCCAACGACCCGCAGCTTATTGACAGCATTGCGCGCCTACACCTGGCGGCACAACCCCTCAGGTCATTTTCAGCGGAAGCCAGGCAACCCCGCCCGGAGCCGTCGCCTTCAATGGACACCCATCCGCAAGTCGAACCTGCGGCTCCCGCACCAGCCGCATCAAGCCCGGCTAATTTATCCGTGGAGCAAAAATTCGTATCTCGTGCCAAAAAGCTTGAACAGGTAATCCCACTGAGCGGCGATTCGATCGCGGTAAGCTTCTATGACAATGCGGAAATCGATGGAGATTCTATTTCTCTCTATTTGAATGGGAAACAGATATTCCAGCATGTCATGCTGACTGACAAGCCGTATACGGTGAGTTTTGCCGTCCATGACCTGGCGGACGACAACGAAGCGGTAATGGTGGCCGAGAATATGGGCTCGATCCCTCCCAACACGGCGCTGATGATCGCGACGGTTGCAGGCAAGCGATATGAAGCCCACCTGTACAGCACAGAGAACAGCAGCGCGCTGATCCGCTTCGTCAAAGAACGAGAAAAAGAACGGGCAGCGAATTGATTAGGCCACCACATTGATCATTTTCCCCTTAACATAAATCAGCTTCTTAAGGGATTTCCCTTCCAGCCATTTTTTTACTGTGGTGTTAGACAGGACGATTTCTTCCACTTCTTCCTGGGTGGCGTCCAAGGAGATGGCCAGTTCCAGTCGCGTTTTGCCATTGATGGCTACCGGATAGTTCTTGGAAGATTCCTTAAGATATTTTTCCTGAGCTTCAGGGAAACTCGCCTGAAGGATACTTTGGGCAAAGCCGGTTTGATGAGCCAGTTCTTCACAGATATGCGGAGCATAAGGTGCCATAATGATCAGCAGCTTCTGCAGCACAGAAAGTTTATGACAGCCCAGGTCGGTCAGGTCGTTAACGGCAATCATAAGAGCGCTTACCGCGGTATTGAACGCAAACCGTTCCGTATCCTCTTCTACCTTCCGGATCGCCCGGTGCAATACCTTAAGCTCCTGGGCGGTTGGCGGTTCACTGACCCATCGACTCCCTTTGGATTCCTCGTAAAATAAGCGCCAAAGCTTTTTGAGGAACCGATGGACGCCTTCAATACCCTTGGTGTCCCATGGTTTGCTTTGGTCGATAGGACCCAGGAACATCTCATACATGCGGAAGGTATCCGCACCAAATTTGTCAACCAGGTCATCGGGATTTACCGTGTTGAATTTGCTCTTGCTCATTTTCTCCACCTCGGTCCCACAGATGTATTTGCCTCCCGTTACAGTCCCCGGTTTGGACAAGGTTCCGTCCTCAAAAATGAACCGGGCGTTCCGGTATTCGGCTTTCCACCGCGCGAATGCGGCCGGGTCCAGTTCCAAGCCGTCCACAATATTTACGTCCACGTGCAGCGCGGTGAACCTAAAGGAAAGCGGCTCCCCTTCCGGCAGGAACTGGGCAAAGGATTCAGCGACCTTTGCCTCCAAAGTCTTCGCCGAAGCATCGGTGATCATTCCGTGCGAGGCAAACAACGGCGTGAGACGCGCTTGTTCTTCTGCAAGTTCATTATCCCGGGGGTCAATGCGGTAGACAAAGCGTGAGGACCCCTGGATCATTCCCTGGTTCAGCAGCTTCCGGTACGGCTCGTCAAAACCGATGTATCCCAGGTCGAACAGCACTTTAGTCCACATCCGGCTATATAACAGGTGTCCGACCGCATGTTCCGTACCCCCCACATAGAGATCCACGGGCCCCCAATAATCCGATATTCGACGATCGCAAAAACTCTGGTCGTTGGACGGATCCATGAATCGCAGAAAATACCAGCTGCTTCCGGCATATCCGGGCATGGTATTGGTTTCGAGTTGTCTTGCGGTCCATTCCGGCATATTAGCCAATGGCCCTTCCCCTTCCGGACCGGGCCGGTAATTTTCTACGTGAGGCAGTTCCAGCGGCAGTAAAGAATCATCCAATGGCCAGGGGATATCATCCTTCCAAACTATGGGAATGGGCTCACCCCAATACCGTTGCCGGCTAAAGGCGGCGTCCCGCATTTTATAATTGACTTTGCGCATGCCCAATCCTGCTTCCTCGAGCTTGCCGCTGACCACTTCAATGGCATCTCGCATGACTATGTCATCGAGGAAGGAACTGTTTTCAAGGATGGCGTCCTTGGTTGCATTTGCTTCCTGTCCCGAAAACCAGGAACCGATGATGTTCGTGATGGGAATGCCAAAATGCCGGGCAAACCGGAAATCCCGTTCGTCTCCGCAGGGGACGCCCATAATGGCTCCTGTGCCGTAACCGGCGAGAACGTACTCCGCAATCCAAACCGGCACCGGCTTGCCGGTAAACGGGTGAACAGCAAAGGCGCCCGTGAAGCAGCCGCTGATCTTCTTTTCGGCCATGCGTTCCCTTTCTGTGCGGTTCCGCACCCAGGACATATAATCCTCGACTTTTGCCTGCTGATCGGGGGCGGTGATCGCGATAATCAGTTCGTGTTCCGGCGCAAGGACCAAGAAATCCACACCGAAAATCGTATCGGGACGAGTAGTGAATACCCGGATAAAGGGCCCTTTGCGGTCGGATTGGAGGTAAAAATCGATGTCGGCGCCATAGCTCCTGCCGATCCAATTTGACTGCATTTCCTTCATCGCTTCAGAAAAATCAACCCTTTCAAGGCCTTCGAGAAGCCGATCCGCATATTCGGAAATCCGCATGTACCATTGCCGGAGAGTTTTTTTCACGACAGGGTAACCGCCCCGCTCACTCAATCCGTTGATGACTTCGTCGTTGGCCAGCACCGTTCCCAATGCTTCGCACCAGTTCACTTCGCCATATCCGCAATACGCCAGCCGGTATTCCATTAAAATGGCCTGTCGGGTCCCCTCGTCAAAAGTTCTCCATTGCTCCGCCGTAAAGGAAGCGGTCCTCAGCCCCGGCACGGGCGCTTCGAAGCTAGGCAACTGAAATTGCGTATTGGGCACGGAGTGCATTCGGTTTCCTTCGGATTCGAATAGTTCCGCGAGCGAATGGATGGGTTCGGCTCTGCCGGTCCGGCGGTTATACCAGCTGTTGAACAGCCTAAGAAAGATCCACTGGGTCCACCGGTAAAAGGATTTATCGGAAGTCCGTATCTCCCGGCTCCAGTCAAAGGAGAACCCAATATTATCCAGTTGCCTCCTAAAATTGGCAATATTCGTTTCCGTACTTTGGAGAGGGTGTACGCCATGCTCCAGCGCATACTGTTCAGCAGGGAGCCCGAAAGCATCATAACCCATCGGATGCAGGACCCGAAAGCCCTTGAGCCGCTTGAACCTGGCATAAATATCACTGGCGATATAGCCGAGTGGGTGGCCGACATGCAATCCGGCACCGCTTGGATAAGGGAACATATCCAGCACATAACATTTGGGTGGCACGGCTGCCGGTGCAGTGGATAAGAAGGGTTCGGCCAGCGCCGGAGGATTGTCAACCCGGTAGGCGTCCGTTTCCTTCCATTTCTCTTTCCAGGCCTTTTCTATTTTCCGAAAATCATATTCCATACCAAATCCTCCTATTAGCCCTACACGCTGCAGAAAATGGGTTCTGCGGACAAGAGCCCGATCGTTTAAACCTTCCCGATCAAAATTGGCCGGCCGGGTGCCGACTCCGATCACGAGACGCTAAAGGTTGGGAAAAAGTTAAAGCTATATTGGCTCAAAATAACGCGGCATTGGACGACGTTCAGAGAAGAACAAAATTACGGATTGTGCTCGTAAATCCGTTATTTTGCCCGATAGCATATCCGGTTAACGGAATCAAACGGTAGTTGCATATGGCCCCATTCGGAAAAGGTTACGCTAGGCGCTCCCGTCCCTCCTACATAATGGCGATCATTGGCGTTTCCTTAGTGCTTTTCCTGCTGGGCATTTTAGGCTGGATTGTAATAAACGCCAAGAAACTCGGCCAGAACTTCAAAGAAAATATTCAGGTCAGCGTATGGCTCCGCGAGAATGTAAGCTCGGCGGACAGCGCGCGACTGCTCCAGTACATTGCCGATCAGCCCTATGTCAAGAGCTACGAATATATATCCAAGGACCTGGCCAAGAAAAAATACCTGGAAGACGGCAATAAGGATTGGGGGACATTATTGGATAAAAACCCGTTGCCGGCCAGTGTAAATTTCAAGATTAATGAAGCGTATGCAGCCACTGATTCTTTAACCAAAATACAGAACGATCTCACGCAGAATATGGCGGTCCGCGACGTGCAGTATCCTCAAACATTGGTTAGCAACCTGAATAACATGATCAATAAGATCAGTCTGATCCTCCTGACGGTGGTCATCGTTATTTCCATCCTGGTCATTTTCCTGATCGACAATACCATCCGGCTGGCCATGTTCAGCAACCGCTTTCTCATCAAAACTATGCAAATGGTGGGTGCAACCCGATGGTTCATTGCAAGACCCATGGACATGCGCGCCCTGCTGAACGGCGCGATCAGTGGATTTATCGCCGTAGCCGGCATCCTGGCTGTCATTTTCTTAGCCGAAACCTGGCTTCCGGAATTGCGCGCACTGCGGGATTACCTGCTTCTTACCCTGCTCTTCCTGGCTATGATACTGCTCGGAATACTCATTTCTTTCGCCAGCACGCACCGAAGCGTGATCAAGTATCTGAAGATGAAGCTTGACGAACTCTATTAGGGATTTGATCAGGAAATCCTATCTTGCACGACTAATTTTCGGATCATGGCAACTGCTAAGAAACCGGCTGGCACCAAACAATACCAACCGTTGTTTGGCAAGCTGAATTATCGCTGGATGTTAATCGGCATTTTGGTGATGGCCCTGGGCCTTATCCTGATGGGAGGAGGCAAAAGCAAGGATCCAAATGTTTTTAACCCCAAGGAAGTCTACAGCTTTACCCGGATTACGGTGGCGCCTATCCTCATTCTCGCCGGTCTGGCCCTGGAAATCGTCGCCATATTCAAGAAGCCCAAGGAGAATGTGCCTCAATAAAGATTTAGACCCTGGGCAAGGCATGAGTTCAACGGGTTCTTCCATTATTCTCTCTGGTCAGCGGGTTTGCCGTTTTCCCCTATTTTTACCATATAGGGATCATTCTCCGGATGCATGAATCTCATTCAGACCCTCATACTGGCGATCGTCGAAGGCATAACCGAGTTTCTTCCGGTCTCTTCTACGGCGCACATGAAATTCACGAACCCGCTCATTGGCGTCGCCGAATCCCCTTTCCGAGAAATGTTTGAAGTAATCATTCAGTTAGGCGCCATCCTGGCCGTGGTGGTGCTGTACTGGAGAAAATTTTTTGACTTCAGCCGGCTCCGCTTTTACGGCAAACTCATTGTAGCGCTTATCCCAGCAGTTATCCTGGGAACGCTCCTGAAAAGCCGTATCGACGCAGCCTTGGGCAGCCTGGTGTTCATAGCCTCGGTCATGATTGCCGGGGGAATTATACTATTATTTGTGGATCGGTTTTTTACGCGCAGCCAGATACATCGGGAGGAGGACATTACCTATTCGAAAGCGCTGGTCATCGGGTGCTTCCAGGTGCTTTCCCTTCTTTTTCCCGGCCTGAGCCGAAGCGCTGCCACCATAATCGGCGGAATGAGCCAAAAACTTGACCGGCATACCGCAGCCGAATTTTCCTTTTTTCTTGCAGTTCCTACCATGCTGGCCGCTTCCGTCAAGAGCTTTTATGACGTATGGAAGCACAACCCGGAAGTTCTGGCCAAATCCAATTTGGAGACCTTGCTGATTGGCAGCGTGGCAGCATTTTTTGTGGCCCTACTGGCTGTCCGCTTCTTCATCGGGTATCTCCAACGTCATGGATTCAAGTTATTCGGGTACTACCGGATAATTGTCGGCACCTTGGTATTGGTCCTCGTTTTGTTGGGCGTGATCCATCCGTGAAACCATGCAGACAGCGCCGAGAAAGGTTATCAATGCCTGGGCCATGTATGATTGGGCCAACAGTTCCTACTCCCTGATCATCACTTCAGCCATCTTCCCAACCTACTATACGGCAATTGCTCCCGAACAGGTTCGACTATTCGGGAGAAGCTTTGCCCGCTCTTCGCTCGCCTCCTATGCGATTTCACTTTCTTTCTTAATCATTGCCGTGTTATCACCGATCCTTTCCTCGATAGCCGACTACCAGGGAAACAAAAAGGCATTCATGAAGTTTTTTTGCTACCTGGGTTCAGCCGCGTGCGTAGGCTTGTTCTTTTTTACCAAGGACTCCATTGGGCTGGGGCTGATTTGTTCCATAGTCGCTTCCGTGGGGTATTGCGGAAGCATTGTCTTTTACAACGCCTATTTGCCGGAAATCGCTTCAGAACCTGACCAGGACCGCGTGAGTGCGAAGGGTTTTGCCCTGGGGTATATCGGAAGTGTGTTGCAGATGATTCTTTGCCTGGCATTCATTTTGGCCAATACGAATTTCCATTGGGGATTGGGTACCCTGCCGGTGAGGTTGAGCTTTTTGTCCGTGGGCATATGGTGGTCGGGCTTCGCCCAGCTGACGTTTCGGCTGCTTCCGCCCTCCAGAAGGCCCGAACAGCGCCCGGATCACAATATTCTGATAAATGGATTCTATGAACTGGGCATGGTTTGGAATCAACTGCGACATTATGTGCGCCTCAAGCGGTTCCTGCTTAGTTTTTTCTTTTACAACACGGGGGTGCAAACCGTGATGTATTTGGCTGCCTATTTTGCCTCCGACGAATTGAAAATGGGCTCAACCCAGTTGATCATTACCATCCTGATCATTCAGGTCGTTGCCGTCTTCGGAGCCTATTTATTTTCCCTGATTTCCCAGAAGACGAGCAATATTTTTTCGTTGGCTGTGGCGATCATTATTTGGATTGGCGTGTGTATCGGAGCGTATTTCACCCGTACCGTGGGCCAGTTCTACGGAGTGGCTTTTGCGGTGGGCATGATCATGGGAGGCATTCAATCCATGTCGCGTTCAACCTATTCCAAATTGCTGCCTCCCACCACGGACACCGCTTCATATTTCAGCTTTTTTGATGTATGCGATAAAGTAGGTACTGTTCTGGGAACCCTTTCCTTCGGCTACGTCGGTGAGTTCTTGGGAGGAATGCGCAATTCCGTACTCGCACTGATGATTTTCTTCATAATTGGCTTTATTTTGCTGCTGTTCGTTCGAATGAAAGAAGGACCAGCGGACTGATTTCCGATCCATGCAGCTGTATTGCATAAATACCGGAATGTTTAAACTCGACGGCGGCGCCATGTTTGGCGTGGCTCCCAAATCCATTTGGAACAAGCTGAATCCGGCGGATCAAAACAACCTCTGTCCCTGGGCCCTGCGCTGCCTGCTGATCGAAGATGGGAAGAGGCTAATCCTGATAGATAATGGGATCGGTGATAAACAAAGCGATAAATTCTTCAGCCACTATTATTTGCACGGGGAAGACAGCCTTGGCCAATCGCTCACAAAGGCCGGATTTTCCTGGGCGGACGTTACGGACGTCCTGCTTACGCACCTGCACTTTGATCATTGCGGAGGAAGCATTCGCCGGGATCAGGGCAAACTGGTGCCTGCCTTTCCGAACGCCCGATATTGGAGCAATGAGGCGCATTGGGCCTGGGCTACGCAGCCCAATGAACGGGAAAAGGCATCCTTTCTTCCTGAAAACATTTTGCCCATCCGGGAAAGCGGGCAGCTTCATTGGGTACACTTGCCCGGAGTCGAAGGAGAACTGTCGGCCTTTTCCGAGAATATCCGGATCCGCTTTGTCCGGGGGCATACGGAAGCCATGATGATCCCAGAGATTACCTACAAAAACAGGACTTTGGTATTTGTGGCCGACCTGCTTCCTTCCACGGCTCACTTGCCGCTGCCTTATATCATGGCCTATGATATGTTTCCCCTGACCACCCTTACGGAAAAAAAAGTATTCCTGACCGAAGCGCTGGAGCGGCAGTTTGTTCTTTTTTTTGAGCACGATCCGCTTATCGAATGTTGCGACCTGCAGATGACGCAAAGGGGTATTCGACAGCAAAATTGCTTCCACCTGTCGGAGATCTGAAAGCCATTGATTTTGAATTTGAGCATACTACGGGGGGCCGGTCTACGTTATTAGGTCACTTACTAACCCATGGCAATATGGTCAGAAAAACCCCGATCTTTTGGGGTTTTTCTATTTTTCATTTGCCCTGGCCTTCCCGGGGAGATTTCGGATCTGCAGGACCGTAGTATGATTCGGACCGGTAGTCAAAGCTCTTGATCGGATTTTCCCGGTAATTTGGGTCATATCTTACAAAGAAATATAAGTAAACCGCGCGACTCAGGCGCATGATCCAGGGTTGGAGGCCAATCAACAGGATGGCATTGGCCAGCAGCCACCAAAGGATCCGGTCATCGTTAATCGACAGGCCGACGACCAGCCACCAAATCGCGAGGCTGACCAATGAAAAAAGCACCGTAAGTAGGTAGCTGACGTATCCAGTCCCGTACCAGAATCCTACTTCAAGCTCATAGGGCTGACCGCATTCGGGGCAATCCTTGTGCATGGCCAGGGTCTTTTTCCACTTCCATGGATTGGGGTCCCGGAAAAGCGGTCCCCGGCGGCAGCGCGGACACTTGAGGGTGAACAGGCTCCAAATAAAATTTGGCTTTGTCTCTGGATGCATGGAGGAGCTTAATGGTATAAAGATAGCTATCGCCGGGTCAAGCCGGAAACTTCAGTCAGCGAGGGGTTTTTTTTCGCGTCGACTAAAAGCCATCAACTTGGCATATTTAAGAAAGGTCCAGTGCGATACATTTACGGCGATGATCCAGCCATTGACCCCGTCCAAAAATCCGCCCTTGAGCAAATAGCCATGAATAAAAGTCCAGGCTGGGCGGAATATCAGATCGGCCAGCCTCCCTTTTTTGCCCTGAGCCATCATGCTTCTGGCTGCCAAATCGCTGTACCGGTCATTTTTCCGAACCAGCTCCCCAACGCTCCGGTAGGCATTGTGGAACAGGCGGCCCCGGAACTCGCTCTTGCGGGTGCCAGCCACGAGGTCAATGGATTCATGGACCAGCCGGTCATTCCATGATCCCTGACCGCGGCGGACCAGGCGCAGCTTGCGATCCGGATACCAGCTTCCGTGCCGTATCCACTGACCGCAAAATAAATTCAGGCGTTCCATGATATAGGCGTCCGCACCAAACCCGGATTCTTTTTCCCGGGCAATGTCCGACTCAAGCTCAGGGCTTAGGTATTCGTCCGCATCCAGGAATAACCAATAGTCGCCCCCGGCTTTTTCTGCCCCAGCGTTCTTTTGTGCTCCATATCCTTCAAAGCGCCGGAGCAAGAGTCCCGCTCCCCGGGACTTAACAATCTCAGCCGTTCCATCGGTTGAATAATCGTCCACCACCAGGATTTCATCAGCAACCTTCGCTACTGAATCCAGGCAGCGGCCAATGTTTTTTTCTTCGTTATGCGTGATGATGATGACGGAAAGTCGAAGCATGCAAACCATTTATGGGGCAAAGGTATCCATCGGAACGGGTGATGACCCTGGGGCCCCTGAGTCTCCCCTAGTCGCGTTTCAGAATGGTCGGCGGCTCAGTTCTCGGCTATGATTTTGACGCTCGATAGGCCCGGAGCAAATTTCCGTTCTCCGATTTGTTGTCTCCACATGGCGTAATACAAGCCCTTTTCGGCAATCAAGCTCTCGTGCGTACCCGTTTCAACTACTTCACCCTTTTCCAGGACATAAATCCGGTCCGCATGCATGATCGTTGAAAGGCGATGGGCGATCAGGATCGTAATTTGATTCCGTTGGGAAGATACGTCCCGGATAGTCTGTGTGATCTCTTCCTCAGTCAGGGAATCCAAAGAAGAGGTGGCTTCATCAAAAATCAGGAGACGCGGCTTCCGAATTAAGGCGCGGGCAATCGAAAGGCGTTGTTTCTCCCCGCCCGACAATTTTAGCCCGCCTTCACCGATCATGGTATCGATCCCCTTTTCGGCCCGGGACAGGAGATTGATGCAAGAGGCTTTGCGCAACGCGTCCAAAACTTCCTGCTCCGATGCAGTGGAATTCACAAACATGAGGTTCTCCCGGATCGTGCCGGAAAACAATTGGGTGTCCTGGGTTACGAATCCGATCTGGTTTCGGAGGTTATTAAAATCGATTGAATTTTCATCCAGGTTGTTGTACAAAATACTGCCCTTCTTGGGCCGGTAAAGTCCAACCAGTAATTTCATCAAGGTCGACTTGCCTGCGCCAGATGGACCCACAAAAGCGATAGTCTCTCCCGTTTTGACATCGAAGCTGATGTCGTCGATGGCATAGTGCTGGGCCGTCTGGTGCTGGAAAACGACGTGCCGGAACGCCAACTTTTCTATGTGGCCGAGATGTCGCGGATGAGCAGGTTGGGGCTCGGGGACCTTTTTCATGAGGGTATTGAAATTCATCAGGGAAGCTTCGGCCTCCCGGTAAGAAAGGATGATATTCCCAATCTCCTGGAGGGGGCCAAAGACGAAAAATGAATAGATCTGCATGGTCACGAGCTGCCCCGCGTTCATCTGATGACGAAATATAAGCCACATCAGGATGAACAAGATCACCTGGCGGAGTGTATTAACGAAGGTCCCTTGCAGGAAACTGATGCTCCGGATCCGCTTCACCTTGGTGAGCTCCAGGTCCAATATCTTATAGGTATTTTTATTCAGGCGTTTGACTTCCTGGTCCGTCAGACCCAGGCTCTTCACTAATTCGATATTGCGCAAGGATTCCGTAGTGCTCCCCGCGAGCGCATTGGTTTGGGATACGATTACTTTCTGGATCGACTTAACCTTTTTGCTGAGCATGTTGGTAATTACGGTCAGCAGAAATATTCCTGCGAAATAAGCCAGGGGAACGGACCAATGGATCCAAAACGCGGCGTATACCATAACGAAAAGGACGCCAACCAGGACCCCGAATAGGATGTTGATGAAATAATTCATGAACTTCTCCGTGTCGGCGCGCACTTTGGTGAGTACACTGAGCGTCTCGCCGCTCCGCTGGTCTTCAAATTCCTGGTAAGGCAGCTTCATGGCTTGGCGCAGGCCGTCCGTAAATACCCTGGCGCCAAATTTCTGGATCACGACATTGAGGAAATAGTCCTGAAAATTCTTTGCGATCCGGCTGACCATCGCCACGCTTACCGAAAGCAAAAGCAAAATCAGGACCCCCGGGCTATGCCAGGAAAAAGAGAGGAAGAAATCGTGGGCGGCTATTGGGGGCTTGCCTCCGATAAATCGGTTCGACAGGTTGATAAGTCTACCGAAAATGATGGGATCAATGAGGGAAAAGGAGGTATTGATTGCGGCCAGGACCAGGGTCAGGACGACCAGCCATCGGTAAGGCCTAAGATAGGTTAGTAGTATTTTCATATGCGAAATATAACAGCGGGCGCTATTCGTTGGTTCTTTTTAAATCCTAGTACAAGATAAAAAAATTGAGGCTGCCGGGAAACTGCGATAACCCCGGCCTTCCTCGTTGGCGGACTTTGGTTACCTTTATCCGACCATTCGTCGCAGATCGTGCACAGAGACTATTATCGCCTTGATAGTCAACAAAATCAACGCATTGCTGAAAGTAGAGTCATACCGGAAGGGCATTGTGTTATCCACCGCTTTTAATGTCCTCAGCAAGGGCCTGGTTTTTCTTAACAGCCTGCTGATTGCCTATTATTTTGGCGCGCAGCTGAAAATGGACATCTATTTCTATGCTTATAATAGCGTTGTCATCTTGTCGGCCCTGATCGGCAGCCTGAATGCCTCGGTGCTCATACCCGAGTCAATGCGCATCCGTGCCCAGCGCGATGACCGGGAAGCAATGGAGTTTCTCAATTTTTTTATCGCCTTGTATTTCCTGTTTTGCGTTCTGCTCGCCATGATTTTTTTGATCAATCCGGTGCGCGCGTTTCATGCTGTTTCCGGGTTTTCCATGGCCGACTTGAACAAAGAGTCAGCCATTCTCTGGCTTTCCCTGCCGCTGCTCTTGCTCATGCCCGTGGTAAATCTGCTGACTGAGATTTTGGCTTCCCAAAAATACTTCACGGTGCCCATGCTGGCGGCAATCATAAACGGACTTTTTTCGATCGGCATCGTTATTTTTTTCCACCGGGTGTTGGACGTGCTCAGCTTGTTAACCGGCCTGATTATTGCCTATTTGGTCAATTTGATCCTGCTGTTGCTGCTCCTGAAGCAAAGACTTCGCTGGCGGTTCCGTTTTCGCTGGATTGCCATTGAACGGCGCATTTGGAAGAATATCGGATTTGCCCAGGCGGGAAACATCACCACCTCGCTCGGAGCCTATGCCCCTCTTTACCTGCTTAGCGGCTTTCAGACCGGCATCATCACGTCGCTCAGTTTTGCGCAACAGATTGCTTCCCTGCCTACGAACCTGATCACCAACCAATTTTCCTATGTGGCGGGTATTAAATTCAACGAGTCCTATGCCGGTCACCGGCGAGAGGAACTCAATGCTGTTTTCTTATCCACCGCGGATTTTCTGCTGTTTATCCTGATGCCCGTCGCCGCCCTCTTTTTCATATTTCCGACGGGCATTGTTTCGGTCCTGCTGGAGCACGGCGCATTTGGCCGATCCGGCGTTTCGCTTACGGCAGACTTCCTTCGTTGGCTCGGCTTGCTGCCGCCCCTGCTCGTGATCAATACCTTGTTTGCCCGCCTGTTCATGGCCAGCCACCAGATTGTGCAGTCTTTTTGGTATCAGATTGCTTTCAATGCGGTCCTGATCCTGGCGCTCTGCCTGAATGTCCGTCATTTCGGGTATATCGCGTATCCGGTTACCCTCGTCAGTATGTATGGCTTGAATCTACTCGGCTCTTATTTCTTGGAAAAAAAATATTTCGGATTTATCGATTATCTCTCCGTTTTGAGAAGGATGGCAGCAGTCGCGGCAGGCAATGGCGTGGTCGCCGTCCTGGTTTGGCTAGTCATGCGGAGGCTGCACCTGGGTTCGGCGCTGGTGGAGTTGCTCGCGGGCGTTTGCCTGTACCTGACGCTCATTTTGATCCTGGGATATTCTGCCGGACTTAGTTCGGCCTTTAACCAATTTACCCGCGCAACCTGGAAGAGAGGTTGGCAATGGTATGGAAGGAGGAGAAACCCGTAAACGGCTATCCGAAGGGTATCGTTTGGCAGCTGAAGTTCAGCGGAACGGATGCTAAAGAATGATACTATTCATGAGTTCGGCCTGCCCTTTTACGCATTTTGCCGTATATCATTACCGGAAAGCCCAGTCAACCTCCATGAACAAGGCCATTTGGAAAATTCGGGTTTGGTGCGTTAAGAGCGGCCGGATATGCCTGCGCGCGCTATTTCATTTCGACCGGTGGCATCTTTTCAGCTTGCTGGAAAAGCCATACGCTGGCGATGTCATTCGCTATTGCAATGGACGAAGCGAAAGACAATCGGCGGTAGAAATTGGTTGCGGCCTGGGGGATATCATTCGTCGCCTGCGTTACCGGGAGCGTTTGGGATTGGACCGGGATCGGTCGGTTTTGCGGGCGGCGCAGTGGCTGGGCTTTATTTCAAAGCGCCGGCGGGTTCGGTTCGGCCTGTTCCATTTTCCTGATTCTCTCCTGGAGGGATCATTTGATGTAATCATCCTGGTCAACTGGGTTCACCAGGTCGAGCCGGAGATTCTTCGTTCCCTGCTTGAGGACTACAGTACCCGGGTTCTTCGAGCCGGAGGGGTGATTATCCTGGACATAGTGATGGATCCGGAATACCGGTTCAACCACGACATTCGCGCGCTGACCCAGGGGATTTCAGGCCAGGTTTCCCTGCTGGGTGCTTACGAGCGCCAGCGTGAAGTTTGGCTGATCGAAAATCGATAACCATGTGTGGATTTGGAGGCATACTCAACAATTCTTTCCCAATAAGCCCACAAACATTGGATGCAGCGGCCGAAAAGGTATCCTTCCGGGGACCGGACCGGCGCCGGATCCGCCTGTTCACCGACGATTTAGTGCCAGCCGAATCCGGCAACAATGCCTTTTTCTTTAACCGCCTCGCGATCATTGACCTCGACCAGCGCTCCGACCAACCATTCGAAGATCAGCGCTATACCTTGCTCTTCAACGGGGAAATCTACAATTTTATCGCACTCAGGCAAGAGCTGGCCCAGGACGGCTGCGTATTTCATACGCACTCCGATACCGAAGTGCTTTTCCACGCGCTCAAGCAATGGGGCCTCGGGGCCCTTGCCCGACTGAACGGCATGTATTCCTTCTGCTGGATCGATCGCCGGGAACGTAAATTCCTGTTGGCCCGTGACCGTATGGGAATCAAACCGCTGTATTACCGGCAACTGTCCAGGAGCCTGATTTTCGCTTCTGAGATGGATTCTGTTTTGCGACTCTCCCCGGAGGCGGCCTCCATCGATCCCGAATCGGTCCGCCAATTTCTGTGGATGCAGTTCACTCCAACTCCGAATACTATCCTGAAAGGGATTTTCAAGCTTCCGCCTGGTCATTACCTGGAGGGGAATTGGCAAGATCTCGAAGATCAGGTGCAATTGATGCCGGTTGGGTACTGGGACGCTTACGCCTGCGCGGCACCAAACAAACCGGAATCCAATTCGCAAGACCTGGAAAGGATTCTGTTCCGGTCCTTGCGCCAGCAACTGGTTGCCGACGTCCCCCTGGGTTTTTTCCTTAGTTCGGGTGTGGATTCCTCCTTGCTGGCTGCACTGATGAACCGGCACCTTCCCGATACTCCCGCTCATTTTTTTACGGTTGCCTTTTCCGAAAATACGGCTTCCGATGAAAGCGCCGACGCGCAGCGCTTTATTCGCGGATTCGAAAACCCTTCGCTGATTCCCCATACTTTGTCGATTGGTCCTTCCGATCTTGGTCAACGCCTCGACCGGTTATATGACTATTTTGATGAGCCCTTGGGAGATCCGGCGTCCCTGCTGAATTGGGCGATTTCCGGCAAGGCTAGGGAATCTGTTACGGTAGCCATTTCCGGAGATGGTGCCGACGAACTGTTCTGGGGCTATCCCCGCTATAATCGCTGGAGCCATCCGTCTATTTGGCTCGGCAATCGGCTGCGCCTGCCGGAGCGCCTGGCCCGGGGCTTGGACGGGGTCTTGCCCAATGGCTACCTGCGGTCCCGGATACAGCTGGAGCTCGAGCGCGATCCCCTTAAGCGCCATTTTGCTTTATTCCTTCAGCCTGTGCTGGCCGCAGCCCTGAGAAAGCCGATCTGGGACGACCCGCTTTGGGCCCTGCAGGGCGCTCAACAGGCAACCGCCAACCGGGAAGATCAGACTGCCCTATTGGACATCAAGACCTACCTGGCCGACGCCATGTTGCCCAAGGTAGACCGGGCAGGGATGGCTGCCAGCCTGGAAGTGCGCGTACCTTACCTGGATAATGAAATCGTGGATTTTGCCCTGACACTGCCCATGCGCTACAAGACCAATGCAGCTTTTGTCCATAAGTCCCTCCTGAAGGAACTGCTTTTTCGGCTAGCCCCGCATTATCCGGTCCGGCAAGCTAAAAAAGGGTTTAATTTCCCGTTGGACCGATGGTTGCGCTTCCGTTGGCGCCAAAAGCTGATCAGCTTATTTACCAGGGACGGATTAGTTGCGCTCGGCTTGGATGACCATCTATACCAGCCTATGCTCCAACGCTACCTGGGGGGACAAAAAAGGTATTGCCTGAGCATTTGGTACTTGCTCAACCTCCTGCTCTGGCATCAAAAATATTCTCCCATTCAAGTATTGCGCCCAGAATGAAGAAATACCTCGTATGCAGCATTGATGTGGAGCCGGACTGTTCCCGGGACTGGACCTATTCGGATCCCCTGCGCTTTTCCGGGGTGTCCATCGGAATTGCCAAGAGGCTCCATCCTTTGTTCAGCCGGTATTCCATCAAACCGACCTACATGCTGAACAACGTGGTTTTGGAAGACCCGGGAAGCGTCGCCATCTTGCTTGGCCTGGGCGGAGACTACGAACTCGGTGCCCACCTGCATCCGGAATTCATCGCTCCGGAGAAAGAATACGAGCAGTATGCCGGGCGCAAAGGAGCTGCAAATCTCTGCTTTTATCCTCCTGATCTAGAATTTGAAAAAATTCAGAGTATGACGCGGCTGTTTCAGCAGTCCTTGGGTTATTTCCCCAGATCCTTTCGTGCCGGTCGCTACAGCGCCGGCCCCAATACCATCAAAAGCCTCATCCGGCTGGGGTACCTGGTGGACTCGAGCATAACGCCCCACCTGGTTTGGAACGACTCGACCCGGGAAAGGCCAGTGGATTTTAGCCGGGCTCCCGAGCAGCCCTATCTGGTTAATCCGGACGACTTGTGCCTTCCGGATTCCGGTGGCAATTTGTTGGAAGTGCCTATTTCTATTTCCTGGCGCAGAAGGAATTGGGTCCGGGAGGGTCTGACTTCGGTTGCAGGATGGCGAAGGCCCTTTCAGCCGTTCCGTGCCTGCTGGCTTCGGCCCCACTATTCCAATTCTTCGCAAATGATCCGCCTGGTCCGGCATTTCCTGGAGGTATATCAGTCGTCTTCAGTCGTCGTTTTCAACATGATGTTTCATAACGTGGAGGTGATGCCCGGACTAAGTCCGTACGCCGCTGATGAAGCAGATTGCAAGACTTGCCTGGACCATTTGCAGGAATTCTTTTCCTATTGCCGGAGGACGGATATCCAATCGGTCGGCTTAAGCGATCTATACCATGTCTACCGGAGCAACTGATATTCATGTGCTGATGCTCCTGGCTTCACTCCCCCCCGGACGTGCGGGCGGCGCTGAAATCCAGGGACTGGCCCTTGCCTCCGAGCTGCAAGCGCAAGGAGTGCAGGTCAGTATTTTGACTCCCGGGAAGGATAGCCCGAAAGGCGCTGTCCCAGGTATTCCCGTGTACCGCTTGCATTCCTGGCCGGCCCGGATTTTTGCCTTCCTTTCCCGTGTCAAACCTCGTACCGAGAAAAAAACCGCTCCAGTCGCCCTCGACGAATCTCGGGATGCCGTTGCGCAAATAAGCGGCAAGATCCGCTGGACCCAGGTCCTCTTTTACCATATTTTTTTCTGGCATGCGGTGCTCTTTCTGATACCCAGGCAGAAAAAATTTACCTGCATTCACGCACATACCATGGAATGGTCGGCCCTGGTTGCATCCCGCCTGGGCGCCAGATTTGGGCTCCCGGTACTCGTAAAGGAATCCACCCTGAATGGATTTAAAAGCCTGTCCCGCTTTCCCCGAGGCCATTTTCGGCAGCGCCTCCTCAAAGAAACCTCGCATTTTGTCGCCATGACGAGAGCCATTCGTGCGAATTTGTTGGCTGAAAACATACCCGCGGATCGAATACATGATATTCCGAATGGAATCCGAATCCTGGATTATCCGGCAAGAGCGGCCAAAACAGAGGAAATCGTCCTTTTTGTAGGCAATCTCTACCAGCAGCCGGCAAAAGGCGTGGATTTGCTCCTGATGGCCTGGGCTGAAGTAGTTGTCCGGCATCCGCGGGCCGTCTTGCTGCTGATTGGCGATGGAGCCACTAGCGAATGGACCGAATGGCTCCGTAGGCAAAGCCTGGATCAATCGGTTCGTCTCCTGGGCAAACAATCAGGCTTGGCACGGCATTATTTGGAAGCCACCGTTTTTGTACTCCCTTCCCGGAGGGAAGGAATGTCCAATGCCTTGATGGAGGCGATGATGTTTGGTCTGCCCTGTGTGGCAACGGATATTTCGGGCAGTCAGGACCTGATCCGAAATGAGGAAAACGGACTGCTGGTTCCGGCTGCTGACGTGCAGGCGCTCGCGGGAGCCATCCGCAGGGTGCTGGACCATCCGCAATGGGCATCAGAAATGGGGAAAAAGGCAGCGGAAACCATTCGCGGCTCGTATGATATTCGTCGGATTGCCGAAGCATACGTTAAGTTATATCACCAAATCATTTCGCCTGCGGGCGCTAGCTGACCTCCTGCATGGAGCACATCCTTTTTTTTACGTTTCGGTTGTATGGCGGAGGGGCGGAACGGGTTATATCCAACCTGAGCACTGCCTTCTCCGGTCGATATGCGGTGACCATTGTCGTATATGATGATGCAGAACATACCTATGCCTACGAGGGGAACCTGGTCCGGGTCAGGCTGCCGTTTTCCCGCAATCCCGCCCGCAACGGGGTATGGAAAAGACTCGTTCGCTTCCTACTTCTTTGTTACCGGCTGAGAAAGATCAAGCAAAGGCAGCGGATCGATGTCAGTGTCAGCTTTGCCGAACAAGCCAACATTGTAAACCTGCTCACCCGAAGAAAGGAACGCACGATCATCAGCGTTCGAACCTTTCTTTCTCAAGAGATGGCTAGCCTTCCCCGAATGCAGATCCTGAAACGTTGCATCCGCTACCTCTACAGGCAGGCGGACCAAATTGTCGTTCCCTCCCAGTTAAGCCGGGAAGACCTGCGGGATCAGTTCCATATCCCGGAATCCCAGCTCCGAGTCATCCATAATTATGTGGAAGAATCCAAAATCATGAACCTGGCGGAACAGGAGCTGGCAGACCCCTTCCTGCAATCGCTCTTCGAAAAGCCGGTACTGTTGCACGTAGGCCGGATCACCGCAGCGAAGGGCCAGTGGCTGCTTCTTGCCGTCATGGCCAGGTTGAAGACCCGGTATCCCGATTGGAAGCTGGTCATAATGGGAGAAGATCGTGGGGAAAGCAACCTTAAAAGCCGGCTCTTGGGCCTCGGTGAACGATGGAAGCTGACCAGTTACGATGAAAAAGCAATGGACAAGCCCCACTCGGGGTATGATATATTTTGGCTGGGATTCCGGGCCAATCCCTTTCAGTTCATGAAAAGAAGCCGGGTATTGCTGCTTCCTTCCGTCTTCGAAGGGTTTCCGAATACCTTGCTTGAAGCCATGTTTTGCGGCTTGCCTGTGGTTGCCGCCGATTGCCCCAGTGGTCCCCGGGAGATCCTGGCGCCTGATTCGGATCCATGGAACCGCACGAAGCAGGCCGAAATGACTCCTTATGGCGTGCTCTGTCCTGCCTTGTCCAATACCGATCCGGAAGACTTTCGGGTCCCCGCCCTGGCCGACCAATGGACGGAAGCCCTATGTTTCCTGATCGAAAAAAATCTCCCGATGGCGCAGTATGCCCTGGCGGGATTACAGCGAGCCCGGGCATTTGATAAAGCGGTAATCCTTGATCAATGGGAAAAGACCTTTTCCATCAACCGGTAAATTTCAACCGGAGGGTAAAGGCGGATTTTTTCCTTCCGCGATATTCAGGAACATGAAGAGCTCGAAAACGACGACCAGGGACAGCAATTCGAACCAATATTCCATCAAGAAGAAACCTGCCAATAGCAACAGCAGGTAGCGCCCATATGAAAGCCGGTGAAATCGGGCAAGGAAATAACCGAAATAGCCAAGAGCGAGGCAGGCCGCGCCTAAGAATCCATACTCGCCGAAAATCTGGTTGTATACGGAAAAGGGGTAATTCAAGACGGAATGCTCGGAAGGGTCGCTGTTGAAATAGAAGAGATAAGTGTACAGGTGGTTGTATCGAAATTCCGGAGCGATATAGCCGAAGCGGCGGGGATAGGTTCCAAGTGCCCCTACTCCGGATGCACGGAAAGCCAGTTTAGATGAAAAATTTCCCATTCCCGCGCCCAAGACGAAGTTCCTGGGATTCATCCGGAGATAGGCCAGCGTCTGGATAAAAGACAGGTATTTTCCCGGCTTGGTGAGGTAGTCCTGGGCTGATATCCGCAGGTATGTGTCTCCGGAAGGCAAGGGGAGCAGCTTGGGCCTTACCGCCGCGGCAGCGACGGTATCGACGATATAGGAAGGCTTATTTTTGACGTAAAGCTGGATAAAATAATTTCGGATATAGGCCCGGTTTGAACGCGACATGGAAAAGTATAATAACCCGGTGGTGAGCAAGGTCAGCAAGCTGGCCAGTTTCAGAAAACGGGAACTGGCGGAAATGGCCATCAGCCCCAAGATTCCCATCAAAATAATAAAGGTTGCGTTGCTGGTGCACAGCCCGACCGTTAGCAAGCAAATCAGTACGAAAGCCCACTGCCTTTTGAAAAGGAAATAGATCAGCCCTAGCGAATTCAAGGTGGCATTCAGGGTTGAGGTATCGAAGCTGATCCCCAGGATGCAGTCACCGGCAGAGGTATCTGCAAAGCGGATGTCCGCCGGATGCCCCCAGAAGGTCAGCCAGGCCGGGTGAAAAAGAAGCAGGGCAAGGAAAAACAGGGAAAACAAAAAATTCAGCAGAAAAAAAACACGGATCGTCTGATCCGCCAGTACCGGCCCTCCCTGGTCCACCGACCGCCTGACCTGGTGAACAGCCAGGATGCAAAGCAACCATTGTAGTACACCGAGACCAAAGACCAAAGCATAGTTCAGGCTAAAATTTCGCGTGACAAACACATATTTCAAGCATTCCGGGCCCAGTATCAACAAGTAAAACGGTGGAAGGCGGGAATGCCTGGCGCGAAAGCCAAAACGGAAATCGCGGGTGTAGACCAGGATAAATGCCAGAGCAATAATCTTGACAATCAACTTGACGTTGAGGAACCCAATCAGGAAAATCAGGAGCGGCCAATCGATCTTCTTCCAGTCCAGGAGGCGCTGAAACTTTTTCATGGCATCAACATTTTTTAGCCAGGGCCCTCAAATAAGCCTCTTCGGTTCTCTCGGCAGCTTTTTCCCAGGTGAATTTTTCAAGGATGCGGTGTCGCAAGGCCTCCGGGTAAGGACTTCTGTAAGCCTGGTCGATTGCGGCTCGAATGGAGGAGGGATCCTCCGGATCGCAGTAATAAGCCAGGTCTCCGAAATACTCCCGGGTATCCCCTTTGCCTGTGATGACCACATTGCATCCCATGACCGCCGCCTCCAGAGAGGCCAGTCCGGTTGTCTCAAAATGACTAGCCAGTATGTGAACTCTCGCTGCACCGTATAACTGAAAAAGATCCTCTTCGGTCAATCGGCCAATGAAACGGATGTTCGGTGTTGCTTCCGCCAGGCACTTTCGGTAATACCCTTCGTTGTTCGGTGAGGCGACACCCAATACCGTCAAGGTATATGGGCTGTTCTTCACTGCGCGGATCAGGTTAAGCTGATTCTTGCGCTGTTCTATGCGGCCTACACAAAGCAGTCGGTCCCGGGATCCGAGCTTCGGCGGCCACGCCGAGCGGAATTGGTCTTCGTCTATGGCGTTCGGAACCACCACATAATCCTGAATTACGCCATACCGGGAAAGCAACCTTTCATATTCGTGTTCCGAATTGGGTAGTAGGATGCGCGCATGCCGGATCAAGTACCTTATGGACCGGGAATGTCCCCAGGCAAGATACTTTCCGCTCTGGATCGCCTCCCCATTGCGCAGATATCTCCCGATCGCCTTGATGTATTCCACCTGGTCTGCACTGAATAAACGGCCGAAGAGACTTGTCCAACCGGTCCTGTTTTTTTTCTCGAATTCCCCATAGTCGAGAAAAATGGTGGATATGACGTATGGCTTTCCCGAATTTTCTGCGTGGACAAGGACATCTGCCGGCCGGATCAGGTTAAAAAAGTGCATAAGATCGTAGTCGCTGTATTCGATCCGGTCGCCGCTTAGTCGGATATCGACTTCGATCCCGCGACGACGCAGGTGTTGAGCGGTGCGTTCCATTTGTTTGGTGTCGCCACCGGGAGAGGAAAAAAGTGTTGACCGCGAAATGAATAATACCTTCATGGGAAGAATCAATCATAAGGAATTGCTGGCCTGGGCGGCACCCCGGCTTCATGCGCTTCTTGCCAGGCAGGTTTTTCCGAATGCAAACGAAAAAACGACCGGGTCAATTACCGAGCCCCGCGAGCACCGCCCAAGCATTGAACAATCCAGCAGAAAAAGATCCACCATGGAATTCAACCGGTCAATCCGGCCGATGACCTGGTTGCTGGTGCTGGTTGCCGGCACGATGCCTTTCTGGAACCTGGTCAATAGCTACGCCATACTTGCGCTTAGCGTCGGTTGGGCAATCCATGCGTTCCTTGGTCGCTGGAATCCGGGCAATCTTCGGGTGCGGGCACCGGAATGGATTTTTCCGGCGATCTACTGTCTCTGCGCTACGGTCGCTTTTTTTGCTGACCAAAGTCCCCTGCGATCCGCAATTTATCTGGAAACCTATACTTCTCTGCTCCTTTTCCCTCTATTTCTGGGATCCATTCAGTTACTCAACCCGTCGGAGCTGAGACTTACGATGCTTGGATTCGTTGCCGGGAATCTGCTAGGATCGCTGGTTTGCTTGCTGATGGCCGGGCTGGATTTTCTTCGTTCGCATCACGTGAACGCCCTATTCTACCACCGCTTGAGTGGCCACATTGGCATAAATGCGGTCTATTTTTCGATGTACGTCTTGTTTTGCCTGTTTGTGCTCCTGCATTATTTTTTCTTTACCCGGGTAAATGCCAAAGTCCGGGGGATTGCCCTTTTGATGATCTTTTACTTCATATTGCTGGAAGTGATGCTTTCCTCCAAGATGTTCCTCTTCCTGCTTTTCCTTTCCGGCCTGTGTCTGACTGCCTACAGCTTCTTTATCTTGGGCCGTAAGCGACTCAGCATATTATTCCTGGTGCTCTTCCTCATCACCTTGCCCGCGACACTGCTAAAATTTCCATATTCCAAATCTCGGATAGAGTATACGCAGCTGAAAAGATACGAAGGCTCCATGGACAACAACAATGGGATTGCGGTGCGCTATGTGCTGTGGAGGGCCAGTTGGGATTTGCTTCAGCGCAACCAGGCTTTTCTCGGACTGGGACATTTCACGGCCCAGGATTCCCTGCGAAAAGAATACCGGGATGCCGGCTTCGAGGTGGCTGCCCGGGAAGGATACAACAGTCACAACCAGTACCTGTTCACCTGGCTTAGCTATGGATATTTGGGTATCGTTTCCCTGCTGACCTGCTTGATCTACCCCTTCCTGGCTTCCTGGCGGCGCAGGAACTTGCTGGGTATCTGTCTGGCCGCCTGCTTTATCCTGGGCTGCCTGACCGAATGTATGCTGGAAACCCAGAAAGGCATTGTCTTTTTTTCTTTTTTCAGCAGCTTGTTGGCCTTTCACCTACGCTCTAACGGACTGACTCTTCGGCGAGACTAGAAAATTTTCCCCGGTGTTTGCTGAGCGCGCGAAAAAAAAGCGATTCATATTCCCCGACTATGTCATCCCAGGGATACAGCGACCGGATCTTCTCCAGGTTTTTGTGAATATTAGCCTCTCTTTCCCAGGGATTTTCGGCCCGGTTCCGGAGAAGGCTACCCAATTCGGATTCATCAAGGAAATATTCTGCGTCGACGCCCAAAATGGCTTCGTTGAACGGATTGCCGTGTGCGAGGATCTGGCAGGAGCAACCCATCGCCTCCAACAAGGAAGGATTGGTGCCGCCTACTGAATGCCCATGCAGGTAAATCAGTGAAAAATAGCGCAGATTATTCAGTTGTTCTTCATCGTATATGCTGCCGACAAAACGGACCCGTTTGCCGTATCGGTTTTTGAGCCGTCGGCCGTGACGGTTCTCCAGATTGCCCACCAGCACCAACGGATAGGTAAGACCGGAGAGAATATAACCCTGGATGATCATTTCCAAATTATTTTCCGGCTCCATGCGCGCAACCGCCAAAATATATTCTTTGGCCCTTAGCCCCCAAATGGAGAGCTGTGCCAGATCCGGTTCTTGGAAGACGGAAGCGCCGTAAGGGATGTATGTGGCTTCGCGACCATAGCGTTCGCGCAGGTGTTTACGGATAACCGTCGAATCGGCAATCAGTCCGTCGGCATTTCGAACGGCCAGCGCCTCGGCGTGCCGCAAAAATCTCCTGGCAATGAAATGATATTTGCCGCGATTCCATTCCAGGCCGTCCATGCTTATGAAATGCAGAGGACCCTTCGGCCAGCTTTTGTTCCAGATTGAACTGCTGGTATATCCCAGCTGCAACAAAATGTCAAATTCCCGGCCGGCTGCGTCGCGGAAGCAATTCAGGTCGTACAGGAATTGCCCCACGGCGCCCAGGGTAGGCTCGGGATCCGAGCAACGCAATAGGCGGACACCTTGCCATTGATCGCCACGATAAGGATGGTTGCGGGAATTATACACCCAGACGTCATGACCTCTCCGGCAGAGACCCGGGGCCAGGAATTGCGCGAATTGTTCAAATCCGCCATAGACGTTGGGAATCCCGCGGCAACCGAGGATTCCTACTTTCATAGATTAATTTTTGAAAGGACTGCGCTTTATTGCGACAGGAACTCGGGATGGTGCTGATACCATTCGTAGGTGAGCTGCAGGCCTTCCACTAAGGAATAGTTCGGTTTATAGGCCAAAAGGTTGCCTGCCGCAGAAATATCTGCCAGACTGTCCTGTATATCCCCCGTTCGTTGCGGGCCATAGGCCGGTTTTCCGGCAAATCCAATCAGGGAAGCAATCATCCGGTATAATTCAGTAAGTGCTGTTTTTTGGCCGCAGGCCCCGTTATATACCCGGTTCCAGGAGGATGGATGATCTTGATAGAGTGTGGCCAGATTTAGGTCGACTATGTTCTGGACATAGGTAAAATCCCGGCTTTGTTCCCCGTTCCCATGGATCAGGGGAGACCTTCCTTGCATCATTTCCCGGAAGAAGATGGGAATGACCGCAGCATATGGACCAAGGGGACTTTGCCTCGGCCCGAAGACATTGAAGTACCGGAAACCAATGAAACGCAGGTCATAGAGGTTGGCAAATACCTTGGCATAGAGTTCCCCAACCTGTTTGCTTACAGCGTAGGGAGAGAGCGGATTCCCGACAGATTTCTCCTGCTTGGGAAGATCTGGCTGGTCGCCATAAACGGAAGAACTAGATGCGTATACTACTTTTTTGACCTTGTTTTCCCGCGCCGCCACGAACATGTTCAGCGTCCCGCTAATGTTGCATTCATTGGTGAAGACAGGATCCTGAATAGAGCGGGGCACTGAACCGATGGCCGCTTCGTGAAAAATTACATCCATCCCTTCGGCGGCGCGGCGGCAGGAGCCAAAGTCGCGAATGTCCGCCGGGATAAATTCCACGCGCTGGTCGACCAGCAGGTGTTCAATGTTCTTAAGCGATCCGGTTTCCAGATTGTCCAGGATGCGCAATACCTCGACCTCCGCCATGCCAGAGAGCCGTTCACAGAGGTTAGACCCAATGAAACCCGCTCCACCGGTTACGAGAATCCTGAAGGACATCGAAAAGCGAGATTGAATGAAACAATGAGTTCAAAGATATTGAAATGCGGGCTGGAGGGTTACTGCCGGAGACCCGGGAAACGGAAATGGTCCCCGCCGTCATGCTGCCGGAATTCGAATTGCCTGCGGGCAAACTAGAAAGGCCGTCGCCGGAGGCCGGCGAACCGACGATTCATGGGGTTTCGCTTACCTGGCCTTCAAACAGCAGATCAACTCCCGGATCCGCCAGGACTAGGATTGGCCTTTGGCTCATGGGGATAGAAAAACTATTGTTCTTATCCGAGATCGGGAATACGGAAATACGGCTGCGGCCATCTGGCCCGGTAATTTTCATGGTCAGCGGAAAATCGAATGCTTGATCCTGTCGCTGAACGACCTGGAGCATCAGTTCTTTGCGCGACGATTGGTAGTGCCACTGGATCTGCAAGTTGGGCTGCCCGGCCCGGTAAAGCCACTGGCGGAAAAAAACATGGAGATCCTGTCCGCTGGCTGCTTCCATGATATCCCGAAAGTCGTTGGTGCTGGCATTGTGGCCGGCATAGGTCTGATAATATTTTCGGATTCCTTTCCAAAATAGGCTGTCGCCCAGCTGATGCTGCAGCATATGAAGGATCCAGCCGCCTTTTTGATAGCTGTTTGCGTTTAGCAGATCCATGAAATTTTTCCCCGCCGTCGTATCGACCACCGGAGTTTTTCGTTGACGGGAAAATTCAATTACCCGGGCCCTGTCTTCGCGCAGGCCCTTTATGAGTGTGTCGATGCCATAAACGGAGGCGAGGTATATATGGGTCATAAAAGTTGCAAAACCTTCGCTCAGCCAAAGATGACGAAATGAGGTTTCCGTCGCCGAATTGCCAAACCACTGATGGGCGATTTCATGGGCAAGGAGCGCCTCGGCTCTCCGGTCACCCAATACGGAATGTTCATTGTAGAATATAGCGCTGGCATTTTCCATACCCCCAAAGCGAGTCTTGGATTGCACGTTGGCGAGTTTGCGGTAGGCATAAGGACCAATCTGGTGAATATAGAAGGATAGGATTTGCGTGGCCGGCGCGTAATCGTAAAACCCGGCATCCCTATTTTGCGGGTACACCCAGCTGGTGACCGGGATGCAACCAACCTCTCCGGCCAGGCCAACGGCAAAGTCTGCGGCGCCAATGACCATGACTTTGGTGGGCAACGGTACGGTCTCCAGGTAGCGGGTAAGTTTTCGATGATCGGGAAGATTGCTTTCTTCCACTTGAAGGCCGTTGCTGATGATTTGATAGTGGTCCGGTGCAATAACGGAGAACTCGACTGCGGCCTTGTCGGAAGGATAATCCTTGCAGGGTATCCAATGGTGGGCGCGGTCCGGCCAGTTGTCTGCGAAAAAAGTACGTTGGCCGAACAGGCTGGTGGAGATGATCAGGCCGTCATCGGGAATGCCACGATACAGCACCTCCACCTCGCAGGCGGCCCCGACTTTTGTTTTGGCCGGGAGGGATACCCAAAGTTTGGCCCCCGATTGGGAATAGGTCAATTCAGCACCCTTTTCGCGGACTGAAACAACCCGCATTCCCTTGCCATCTGCCGTTTCTCCTTGCAGATCCAATCCTATACGTTCAGCTGGTTGTTGCAAAAGAAATTCAATGCGGGCATCCCCGACTATTGAATCGTTCTGGTCATTGAGTTCAATGGAATAATGGTAGAATTGGACGTCTATGGCCGGGTCTGTTTCCTGTCCCTGGGCATGATGGGAAAAAATTGCAAGCAGTATCAGCAGGTTGAGCCATCTGCGCATAGGCGTTGGGTTGGTTCCGGCCCGCAATGCGGGGCGATCAATTATCTTTTTGTGTTCCCGGATGAAAGGTCTCCCAGGAATGCCAGAATTCCTGATAAGCCTGGACTTCGCTCAGTTGAATTCCTGACCAGGCGGCATCCGGGCTTTTGCCGTCCCATTCCCATATCGAATGCGTGGCGCTGTCTTCCGGACGCTGACGCGATTCGTTCCACCGGAACCAGATGGGACGGCCGCCGGCTACCGCTTTCCATACATGAAAGCTCACGCCGTCACTTTCGAGCGCGATAAGTATGGGCAAACCGCCCAACGTGTCGTTAATGATTTTCTCCCTGGCTAAACGGTTCCAGTCGTAGGCTTTGGCCTGCCCCCCTGACAAGACGCCCAAAACCCAGGACTTCTTATGCCAGGATAGGCTGTCCCTTTTCTCCAGCGCGCTTTGGAGGGTTCCGGAGTCATAGCCCTGCAGCTCAGCGTAGCGAGCAGTAAAAAGATTATCCGGCTGCAGGATGCGCGTTTGAGGGTGGGCCCTGATCCAAGCCCCAAGCCGGATCTGGCGGGAAGGGAATTCCTGTAAAGTTCCGCCCGACAATGGCCCGGCGATTGCCTCTCCGGTCGCCTGACGCCACCAACTATGCGAATCGTAGTCTTCGAACATGGCATTGAAATGATCCATGCCCACCAGGCGGAAATGTTGGATTTTCCCTTGGACAATCGGGCTAAACACCCTTCCCGTGCGGCAAACCGTGCAGTAGGTGACGAGGACCGGCTCGCCGCCAAGAGAATCTTCCACCTGATGATGATAGCCGATGACCTGAATGGGGTAGGCTGCCGCCTCACCGTTTAAGTATGCTCCGATAACCAGCTGATTGCTGTCCACCTGGTTGTCCCGGGCGGAGGCGAAGCGCTTGTGGACGGGCGGATAAAACATTTTGTCCGCGAGGAACCGGTAATGAAACAAATAAAATATGCACACATAAAATAGCAGCAATACCCCAAGCGCAGCCTTTTGCCAGCCGCGGCCTCGGCCAAAACAAGCCAGCAAACCGGGCATTAGGCAAAGGACCGCCAACAAACGAAGCCAGAATATGTTTCGGTCCAGAAAATAAGCCAGGGCGATGCTGTTGGAATGCTGGCTTCCCGGAAATGGCATGATGAAATAGACTTTTGCTATCTCTAATCCGAACAGGAGCAATAGACCCAGCGCCAGAAGGATCCGCTTAGGCATGCGAAGCACTGATTTTAGGATGCATACTCATGCGCTGGAAGTTACAATTCTTCCAGCATTTGGACCACTTTTTCTCTCTTCAGGATCAGGTATCCCACGCGATCGTTGCTGATGCCGTCGCGGATCTGATAGCTGAAATCAAATTGGTCATCGACGACCGAAGTTTCAAAATACTTAAAGCCGATATTGTCGAATGAGCGCAATTCCTCCGCAATCTCGTACAGGTGCGTGGACAACACAAATAGGGATCTTCTGATCTTGATCAGGCCTTTGATCACGGTAATCGAACATTTCATGGCGTCTTCGACATTGGTCCCTTTGAAGAGTTCATCGATAAGTACCAGCCACCTTTGCTCCTTATTGATCTTGACTAGCGTATGTTTGATACGCTGCACCTCGTTGAAGAATAGGCTTTCGCCTTTGCTGATATTGTCTTCAACATTGATATTGCTCAGAATTCCGTCAAAGGGGGTCAGCCGCATGCTTTTGGCAGGCACCCCCATTCCCAAGTGGGCCAGGAACACTCCGCATCCCACTGCCCGGATAAATGTGCTTTTCCCGGCCATGTTTGCACCGGTAAGGAATAGGAAATTGACTTTTTCGTTCAGCTTAACCGGATAGGCTATGGGTTTTTCCAAAAGGATGTGACGCAACGATTCTGTTTCTAACACGGGCTTTTCCTGTTCTATAAATTCGGGAAAGTTCAATTCAAGATGTTCCGTCGCCATAGACATGGAAAACCAAGCGTCCAGCCGGCCATAGATCTCAATCAATTCCTTTGCCGTGTCCCGGAAGCGGTCCCGCAGATACGCTCCGATCTTTACCGTTTCCGTAATGGACAGCCCTTTTTTCCCCAGCGGTTTGGCTAAAGACGAAACCGGGCCCATTTCGAGCAGTCTTCTGGCGCGTTCCAGCCGGCTACGCATAGCCAAAGGAGTACCCGGATCATCGAACAATTCGATCAGCCCATAGAAGTCGGCAACAAAATCGGCGAAATGCCGGACCGAATACCGAAGCAAGGAAAAGGAAGGTGCATGCAACAGCTTGTACGCCAAAGCACCGATCAGGCTGCCATCAGGAATGCGGTCCAGGACCGTTTCATAGAATTTCTCCATGACCATAATGGTGCCGTTGGTTATAACCATTGGCCATGCTTTCTGGCGGGATGCAATCAGCGAGAGGATTTGCTGGGTTTCCCGGATTCGTTGTAGGTCACTGAAGGGGTTCATGAACAGGCGTCGCAAATGCTCCCTGCCAATATGCGTGCGAGTCAAATCCATTTTCTGGAAGACGCTGAATTCGTTCCCATCACTGATGAGGGACAGGTCGTCGTAAGTGGTTTGGTCTATTTCCATACGCGCTATACTTTCTTGGTGGTAGCGAGTGCCTAACGGCTAAATATCAATCGCTGCCCGGTAGCTGATTCATCAAAAGCCCCGGAACTGTACGCCAGGTGGCCATTTACAAAGCTGTGTTCAATGCGTGCCGGCATTTGGACCCCCTTCCAAAGGGCTCCAGCCGCATTTGTACAAGAGCTGATCCCTCGATACCCCGGTCTGACCAGACAGGTCTACAATCACCAGATCTGCGTAATAGCCTTCCCGAACGAAGCCCCGGTCAGCGATCTGAAAGCATCGGGCAACCGCATGACTTGTTTTTTCCACCAGTTTCTCCAGGCTGATCCGCCCCTCTTTTACATGACGCAACATCAGCAATAGCGAATGCTGCACGAGCGGTAGCCCTGCATGAGCGGATTCATAGGATCCGTTGCTTTCGGCCTGCCTCGATACGGGCAAAGGAACAATCGCACCCTGCTCGTTTCTCTCAAAACCCTTTTCCTCCAAGGTGTGAGGCGCATGGTCCGTAGCGATTACGTCCAGGCGGTCATCAAGAAGGGCTTTCCACAAACTATCGCGGTCTCCTGCGCTTTTTATTGCGGGGTTGCACTTGATCCGGTTTCCCAAAGCGGAATAATCTTCGCTGGAAAAATGCAGGTGATGAACGCAAACCTCGGACGTTATGCGTTTTTCCTCGATGGGCAGCAGGTTGCTGAACAGTTGCAATTCCCTTTGCGAGCTCAGGTGCAGGATATGCAGTCGGCTGCCGTATTTTTTGGCGAACTGTATTGCGGTGAGGGAGGACTCGAAGCAGGCTTGGGCATCCCGGATCAGCGGATGGTCCGCAACTGACAGGGTGCGATGTTCCGATTTGATCCTGGCCAGATTTCGGGCGATGATGCGCTCATCTTCGCAATGGGTAGCAATGAGCAGCTCGCATTCGCTGAATAGCCGGTCCAGGGTGAGGTGGTTGTCCACCAATAGGTTTCCCGTGGATGAGCCCATAAAGATTTTAACGCCACAAACGTCTTTTTTTTTCGCATTGGTCAGCAGCACCTCTTCGGTATTATCATTTGAGGTGCCCATATAAAAGGAGTAGTTTGCGAGCGATGAATTTGACGCTATCTGGTATTTTTCTTCCAGCAGGCTTTGTGTGAATGCCGGTGGGCGGGTATTGGGCATTTCCATAAATGAAGTGGTTCCTCCTGACACCGCCGCCCTGGACTCGGTGTATATCGTTGCCTTGTGCGTGAGACCCGGTTCCCGGAAATGAACTTGGTCGTCAATCAATCCAGGTAACAAATGCTTCCCCTGTCCATCGATTTCGATGACCCGCACCCGCGGCTGGATCTGGCTGCCGACCTGTTCAATCCGTTTGTTTTTGATGAACACGTCAGCCGAGATTATCCTTCCTTCGTTGACGATGGATATATTTTTTATCAGGTAATTTTGCATATCTTGAAGTTCGTTTTCAAGCAGTTACGGATCGAATCTGGAATCCAACATTCGAACATGACGCAATTTATCAAAACCCTTGTAAGGCTTTTCATAATTTTCCTTTTCCCGATTTTCTCCTTTGCTCAGTCCACTTTTCTTCCCCAAGGGGATAAGTCCGACCATTTCATGGAAAGACTCGAAATCCTTCTGCAAACAAATTCAGAACTCAATGTATTTACGCCAAAGCCGCTCAGCCGGAAAATGATAGTGGGCGTCGCCGAGTCCGCCGATTCGCTAAGCAAGGCCAATCCGTACGACTATTTCTACCGTCTTTCGGCCACGGACCGTCAAAACCTCCAAGAGTTGCTCATGAATAATAGCGAATGGGTGACTGGAAGTCACGAATCATTCGCCAGCAAAAAGCCGTGGTTCGAAACCTTCTACAAGACCAAGTCTAATTTTATTACCGTAAATGAGAAGGATTTTTTTCTAGATCTGGATCCGGTGATCCAGGAAAACCAATCCGTAGAAACAGGCAACGGCTCCAGGGTCTTCCTGAACTCCAAGGGTTTCACCCTTCGGGGTATGATTGCCAACAAGCTGGGCTTTTCAAGCTTTCTGACAGATAACCAGGAACGGGGTCCCGGGTACTTCCAGGACCGAGTAGCCGAATTCTCCGCCGTGCCGGGCGCGGGCTATTATAAGCCATTCAAAAGAACGGCCTTTGATTATTTTGACAACCGCGCATCCATTTACTTCAACCTGATCAAATATTTTGACATTCAGTTCGGATACGACAAGAATTTTATCGGTGATGGATACCGCAGCCTGTTTCTGAGTGATTATGCGGCGCCCTATTTGTTCCTCAAGATCAACACCCGGATTTGGAGGCTGAATTATGAAAACTTATTCATGGAGCTGGTCAGCCAATATCAAAAGAACACGGACTATCAATACCCCAAAAAATATGCTGTCGTTCACCATTTGAGCTATAATGTAGCCAAGTGGCTCAAATTCGGACTCTACGAGAATGTGGTCTTCAGCCGGGCCAATCACTATGATTTTTCTTATATGAACCCGGTCATATTTCTGGTTTCTGCACAGCAGCAGAATGGCAGCCCCGACAAGACTAATGCGGGCCTGGATTTCAAAGCCAACGTCGGCCACGCGACCCAGTTTTACGGCCAGCTGCTAATCGATGAATTCGTGCTGGACCAAATAATTCATTATTCCCGGGGATGGTGGGGAAACAAGCAGGGCATTCAGCTGGGTTTCAAGTATATCGACGTGGCCAATGTCAAGAACCTGGATCTGCAGCTGGAAGCCAATTTGGTCCGCCCCTATACGTATTCCCACAACGACAGCGTGGCGAGTTTTTCGCACTATAACCAGCCATTGGCTCATCCCCTCGGCGCCAATTTCTACGAACTTATCGGCATCCTGCGCTACCAGCCCGTTTACAAGTGGAATATCGAAGCGAAGGCGATCTATTATTACCAGGGCCTTGACTCCAATGGAGTGGACTTCGGAAGCAATATTTTTGAGAACTACAACGACCGCCCGCGGGATTTCGGGTTCAAGATCGGATCCGGCATTCCGGCCTCCTGCGTGAACCTGTCGGCCAACGTATCCTATGAAATAAAGGAAAACCTCTTCATAGACCTTTCCGCGACGCACCGCTATTTTGTCGAGAAGACGAACCCTCAAACGATCAATAATTCCACCGTCCTCACCCTCGGCATTCGAATGAATATGTTCCGGCGGCAATACGATTACTAATTCCTGGTGATATTATTCCACATTCGGCCAACGGCCTGGGAAATTAATTTCCCTTTCCTTCCAGTCTATGCCTTCAGGCAAATGGGTTACGTCCTGCGGTAGCCGTGGTATTCAATTTGTACGTCCAGAAACCAGACCCAATCTGTCGATACTTGCCTCAAACAATAATTAAAAATAGCGTATGAAAAAGATTCTTTTAGCCGTCCTGATGCTTTTCTGCACCTTCTGTTTCGGTCAGAAATTTCAGTTGGGCCTGAAGGGGGGCGTCAACATCAGCGATTTTGTAGGCAGCAGCAATTCCAACAGCGCACAATATTCTGCCCTGGCGGGGTGGAATGCCGGTGCGTTTGTGAATTTCATGCTGGGCCATCATTTTTCCATTTCTCCAGAAATCCTGTATTCGACAGCCGGGGCGAAAATCCAGGAAACCACTATCGGCAACAATTCAAACACCACCGTCAGTGAGAACTTCAAATTGGCCTATCTCAGCGTGCCGGTGATGGCCAAATACCGGTTTACCGGCGGATTCTTTCTGGAGACCGGGCCGGAGGTCAATTTCAACATCAGCAACAGCAATTGGCAAAATCAGAGCGTGAAAAGCCTAACCAATTCCTCTGAATTTGCTTGGGGAGCCGGCTTGGGTTACCATAGCCCGATCGGTCTGGGCATCGACCTTCGATACAATGTCGGAATCACCAACGTCGGAAATGTCAACAATGCCAGTTTCAATGACGTTAATTTCCGGAATAGCGGGTTCATGATCGATTTGTTCTGGACGATTTTCAATAATCAGCCCTGAACGAACTAGCCTTCAAAAATGAGGGAGAAGACAAACATGCGAGATTTAAGTTTGTCGATCGTGCTGGAATAGATCAGGTTCGGGTCCCGGCTATGGACATTGATCAGCCCATCGCTGATTTTCAGTTCGGGGGATAGGATAAATACCGGGAAAAAGAACTGGAATCCAATGCCCGCCTCCAGACTAAAATCGTAGGGCTTGAGTTTAACGAGATCCTGAGCCTTGCGGGCCGTTGCATTCGATGCCAGGTCATATTGGTAATTAAAGCCGGCAAGCATGTACACGCGAAAGTTTTGGATCCGGTCGGAGAGGAATTTGATCTGGACCGGGAAGCCCAACAGGATAGATTCCACCTGTTTGGTGGCTACCGAGTCTTCGCCATAGGTAGGATATTTGACATTATACTGCAAATTTTTGTACGAAAACATCAATTGGGGAAAGACCACCCGGAATTCAAAATGAGGACTAAGGCGCAGGGTATGCATTCCAGCCAGTCCAAATCCTCCGGTGTTTAGCGGATTTACAGACAGGACGCTGTCGCTGGCCAGGAAACTGGGGTGGGCACTGACCTGGAAATGCGAATTGTTATAAATCATGGCAATCCCCAAGTGGTAAAACTTGTCGTCGTGGTCCGGCAAATTCAAGATATCCCGCTGCGCAAGCCCGCTCTGGGCCAAGCCCAGCAGCAATACGCTGAAAACCAGCTGGAATAAAGTCCTCCCCTTGCGCTGCTGGAAACTTGCAAAGCTCATAACTATAAATAAGTCAATGAATTATATCTTATTTTCGGTTCCGATGAGTAAAATTGGAGCAATAATAGGGATCATTTTTTTTGGAGGAGATATCCAATAACGGCAGGAATAGCAAATAATTGCCAGCAAATTCACTATCGGGATCATTTTGACCGGCTGCTAGGGTCCTGGGGTTTTGATCCGCAATAGATCGTACAAATGCCCAGGGTCAGGGGGATGCGGTAGCTGCTTTCATAGCCCAGGCGGATCAGAATGGACAGGAACCGCTCCCCGTTCGGGAAAGCTGCCACCGATTCGTTCAAATAACTATACGCGTCTCGGTTCCCGGATATCCACCTGCCCAGCCGGCAGGCGATCCGGGACAAATAAAAATCACATAAATATTGAGCCGTCTTTCCATTTGGTCTGGAAAATTCCAATATGATGAGCTTCCCTCCGGGTTCCAAAACCCTCCTCATTTCGGAAAGCCCTTGTTCCAGATTTTCAAAATTTCGCACCCCAAAACCTACGGTGATGGCGTCGAAATGGTTGTCCGGAAACGGTAGCTGCTCGCAATCGGCTGCCTGCAAATGGAGGGACTCCAGCCGTCCGGATTTGCCAATTTTGTCGCGCGCTTTCTGCAGCATCCCTTCGGAAATGTCTATAGCAGTTATGCTTCCCGGTTTTAGTCGCTCAGCCAGCAGGATCGCCAGGTCGCCCGTTCCGGTCGCCACATCGAGCACCCGCTTTAAGGGGCGGCCCGCCAGCTCCTGTATCGCCCTTTTCCGCCAGTATCTATCCAATCCTCCACTTAACAAATGATTCAGGAAATCATACCGGAAGGCAATCCGGTTGAACATGTCGGCAATCTGGTGCTTCTTGCCCTGCTCCGATTCCGGGAAGGGCACGACCGAATCGTGATCGTATACGGGCATGGGCGGTAAAGTTACGAAGGAGAAAGCAGCCGCTGCGCCGTATCTTGCAAAGCTTGATCAGCGATGATGAAAATTATTTCTTCCGAATATGTTTCCAGTAGCCCGGATTATCTCCAATGCCCCCGGCCGGATCGGCCGGAGTATGCCTTTATCGGGCGCAGCAATGTCGGTAAGTCTACCCTGATCAACATGATTTGTGGAAAAAAGCATCTGGCCAAAATATCCCGAAGTCCGGGTAAGACCCGGCTGATCAATCATTTTTCTATCGAATCGACGGCGAGCGAGAAAAAGGATTCCAAGGAAAGAGCAAAATGGTACCTGGTCGATTTGCCCGGATACGGATTTGCGGGTGTCTCGCAGTCTGAGCGGAATAGCTGGGGAAAGATGATTGAGGGGTATCTTAAAAAAAGAGAAAACCTCATACAAGCATTCCTGCTGTTGGACAGCAGGCTGAGTCCTCAGGCCCTGGACCTGGACTTTGTAAACCGCCTGGGGGAATGGCGGATTGCCTTTACGATGGTCTTTACTAAATCAGACAAAGAAAATCAGCGCGTGGTGAATACTCATGTCCGCGCGTTTCTCTCCACCATGGAAAAAAACTGGGCTTCCCTGCCACCGCACCTGATCAGCAGCAGCTTGAAGCAAACTGGAAAAAAGGAAATATTGGCCCTTATCGAAGACCAGAATAAACTCTTTACCCGGAGAGATTCTTAGATTTTTTCTTAGTTCACCACCTTATTCGCGCAGCTACTGCTGGCAAACGCTTCCGGCTTTGCTTTGAAAGCGAAACCCATGCCCAGAATATATCCCATTGCTTCCTTGAGGGCATCGTTGCTTTTGAAGTGCGGGTTGGTATTAATATCTGCATGAACTTCCATGTCGACGTCATACCGGGTAAATACGTCGCAGAGTTCGTAGGCGATTTCAATGCTTTTTGCAACCTCCACCAACATTCGCTCCTTAATGCTGAAATGATTCCTGGTCTTTTCGTTGTGGATGAACATGAATCCGCCGTGGCCTTCGCGAAGGAAAACGATGACTGTGGCAAATTCGGTTTCAGCGCCTTTTACCTGGGAGTCGGTGCCGATGCACACTTTCAAATGATAGCCCTTATCTGTTTCCCTTCGAATAACGCTTTCGACTGCTTCGAGGATAGGTATTTCGATTGGGTCGCCATTAAATTTTCTCCACAACATGAAAAATGGGTTTATCGAATTTACCGAATTACCAGGTTCTGGCAAAAAGGGCAGGAGGTTATGGCTTCATTAATTTTTCAACGCCCTGACCCAAATCGTTTTCCCATCGCAAGAACAAAACGCCTTTCGGCACATCCTCCACCATCAGCCAATTGGATCCGGCGGTAAGTCTTCCCCTGACCAGGATTCGGCCGTCGCAGGCATAAATTGCGTAGAGACCTGGATGCTGGCTATAAACCAGCAAGGGCCCGGAAATAAAGTTGCCGCGGATTTGCACCGGGGCCCCGTTTTCGACGCTCACCAGACTGACTATATTGGAATAAGAAACGCCCTGATCATTGGCTGCGTTTAGTTTCAACCGGTACTTTATGATGCCTCGCCCCTCGCTTATCCGCTCAAATGACCTTTGGCTCGTGTCCTCGACCTGCAACAGTTCAAAAGGCTTTCCCTGAGGGGCCCATTCGATGGAGACTTGCTGAAATATTTCAGTCGCCGGCAAGACCCAAGCCAGCCAGTGTGCCTGGCCGTGGATTTGCCCCTGCAATTGCGGACCGCCCGAGGCCATCGCTTCCGGGTTGCGGTACCCGATATCGTTTGGACTTCCGGCTATAAGTGCCGTATCGTTCTGCATTGAGGCGCATCCGGACGAGCTGGTGCCTTCAATCCATCGTCTTTCCGGCCGGTAGTAAGGTACTCCCATGATGGGTGCCCAGCCTGACTGCGTCGTGCCTTCTCCGCCGTTATATTCGGAGAGCTTGCGGCAGGAGCCATCAAAAAGGCTTTGATGTTGCAAACCGAGGGTGTGGCCGATTTCGTGGGAAGCAGTCAAGGCCAGCAAGCGGGAATTATTGCCCAGCAGGCGCGTAAATACCCATGCCGGAGTCTCATCTCCCCAGCTGAAGGAACCGACGCAGGCTGCGCCCGCTGAATTGCCGTACCAGGTTTGGGTAGGAGTGAAAATGACCTTGATCCGCTGGAAAGAGGGCGATTGGCGGAACTGCCCGGAATCAGTGGTAACGTTTACCTTAAACATGGCAAAATCTTCGGCGACCATTTGGCATATTTCATCTTTTGCCGAAGGAGAAAGCCCGGAAGGTTGAGCATCTATAGGACCGTTCCAGTTCCAGACCGTTCCGCGAATGAAGGCTCCATCAAAATCGAGGTAAATCGTAGGCTTGGCAGCTAAATAGCTGTTAAAGGGCGGCTGTTGCGCCTGAAGGCGCATTCCGCCTAAAATAAATAGACAGAGCAAGGCATAGGATGGATAAGTTTTCATCGGCTGGATTTGTATTCAGCTCCAACAAGTTTTCATGGGTACGGATTAATGCGCTGGCTTAAGGTTTAGGGGTAAATGGACTAATCGGGCATTATCAAATGTTGTTGTGTTTTTATCAAATAGTAAGTTCCTTCCACTAACCGGAGTTCGATCGCTTCGTCAGTTCCCGGATGCAACAAATTGCCGATATACCGTAAGGAGCCATCTTCAAGGCTGACCCGGGAAATCGAAAACCAGGCGCCGGGATCATCCAATACCCGGATGCTGATGCGAGCAACGTTTGCCGATTCATCAATGCGATCAAGAATTTCCCCATGAATAGCATAGCCATGACCCAGTGAAAAAGTCAATTTGCCCTTTGCCCCGAACAACGCCGCCAATTCGACCGGATCGCAAACGGCGCGGTCTGGCAAACGGGTAAAAAAGGCTGAATGAGTCGAATGGTTTTGGAAAATAGCGGAACCGGATTGGGCATGTGCCGTACTAAACAGGATTGGACAAAAGAAGAGGCAACCGAGGAGGTTCCGGTGAATCATGGGATATTTTTTATCTGGTTGTTTTCCAGGGCACGATCAACAAGAACTGGGCAGTAAAACAAGACGCCTTAAATGAACGGAAACTTTTCGTATTTATTGCGCTAAAACTGGCCCGTGCTTAGCAATACCAAAGTGCAAGCTTCCATAGCCTGAATTCCATGTTCCCTAGTGAGTCGTTCCAGCTCTTCGTTTTCTGCTCCCGGATTAAAGATTACGCGCCGGGGATGCAGGGAAAGTATGTAATCGTAATATTCCTCTTGCCGTATGGGATTCAAATAAATGGAAACTGTGTCAATGTCCGGGAAAGCCTTTTTTTCCATACCAATTTCCACGTCAGCGACCCGGGCCTTCCTGGCCCCTATTGCCTCCACCGGGTGCCCTTGCTCCCGTAGGCGGTTTAAGGCCAAGAAGCTATACCGGGCAGGACTGTCCGAAGCGCCAATAACCAGGGTCTTCTTTTTGCCGTTTTCCATGAGATAAAGATAAGACGATCGACCAAACGACCTGGCCACCCATAAGTCGGGCAAAGGACTTGGCTTAAAACGGAGTGCCGTGAGTCTGCCGGATTAGAAAAGAAACCAATTTGGGAAATGGCTTGACGGAGCGTATGAGCAGATTGGAGAGGAATTCGCTGCCAAAAAAGCGCTGTATGAATCGGCCTGCTTGTACTCTTTTCCCAAAAATTCTGTTCCATTGATCTGCATAGTATTGCTCCATTTCATGACGGGCTATTTTATGCTGAAGAAACGGCAGGATGCAGCCGAAAGCGATCTTACTCCCATGGAGGGCCATGCTCATTCCATTTCCACAAAGGGGAGTAATCATGCCTGCCGAATCGCCAATGAACAGCACGTGGTCAGACACCAGGGACTTTTTTTCGAAACTGATCTGTGAAATCGTTACGGGCTGGTCGAATAAAAATTCTGCCGAAGCAAAAATATGCTCAAGGAACGGGTTCTTTCGAATGATTTCGCTTTCCATCGTTTTTATTGAGTTCCCACTGGATTTTAGATTGTCCGCAGAGGTCAGGTAACAAAGGCAATATTTGCCATCTTCGATCTGTGATATTCCGCAATAACCATGATGAAAATTATGAAGTGCGATGCGCTCCGCCGGTTCCCTGATGCGGATGTGGTACTTGGCGCCGACATAATTGTTTAGCTTCTTGTTTTTCTGGCGCGTGAATTTCCGCTTCCATTTTACGTCCAGGTTGCTGCGCTTCCCGTAAGTTGCGCAGACCACGCGGGCATCCAAGGTTGACAAAGAAGTTCGGATACTGAAAATAGGCCCGAGCGGAGATACATCCAGGACCTTGGTTTCTTCAAGAACGACAACGCCGGCAGCCTTGGCAATGTCCGCCAAGGCAGCGTCAAGCTTATATCGGCTGATTCCGAATCCGCCCAGGGGAAGATCGCGCTCGATTTGAGTACCTCCTGGAGAAGAAATGAGCAGGTGCTTGATCTGGGGAAGATTCCAGTCGCTTAGCGGAACGCCCAGATCTTCAAGGAAGTTCCAGCTTTCCAGGCTTATGTATTCTCCGCAGACCTTATGAAAAGGATATTTTTCCTTTTCGAATAGCACCACCCGGCATCCCCCCTGGGCAGCCAGGATGGAAAGCGACAGTCCGGCAAGGCCTCCTCCGATTACGGCCAGATCGTATGATGATTCTTCGTTCAATGCCCGGATTTAACGATGATCAGCCAGCGAAATGCCCAATTCCATCGAATCTTGTAGTTATGAATCCCCGCGGTATTGAGCAGGCGAACCCACTCGCCAGCGGTAAATGCCCGTAAAACAGACAGTGGGGCGTCATTTTTGACCAGGCGCGATCGGGAAAAGAGCCGAGTGAGCACCCGGATCGACCAGTAGGCCAGCGGGTGACGATGGATGTCATTGATGAAAAAGCCAACTGCGGAGCGGCTTTGCATCCAATGGAGCATGCCCACGATATCATCATCGGAGAAATGATGACAAAACAACGAGCAAAAAATGATATCGGTTGTCGACCGGGATATTTCGGCGTCGCGAAAATCCGAGACCATGAACCTGGCGCCGATATGCTGGCACTGGATAGCGGCTACTGCGATGCAGGACGGATTGATGTCAACCCCTACCAGATCAGTTTCGATATGATGTCGAAAACACCAGTTGCTGAGCGCGATTAGATTATCGCCGCCGCCGCAGCCAATCTCGCAAACCCGGACTTTGTTCCGTTCGCCGGCAAGAGCGCGGATGCCCCGGATGGTTGCCCGATGCCCCCCCAGCCTGCGGTTGATCACATCAAGCTCGACCATGTTACGCCGGATGTCTTCCAGGGGGATATCCTGGCGGTCTAGCCATTCTTTCTGGCTGGAACGGACAGAAAAATCCATAAGACAAGTTAACCCATGTTTTGGTAAGGAAATCCTAAACCTGACGGTTGAATAAACCCTTGTCAGGACTCCGCGATGAAAGTTTCCATCGTGAGGCCCGGGCCGAATGCAGCCCCAAATATCTTGTTGTGGCGGTCAGACTTCAGCGAAGTCAAAATCTTTTGCAAAACAAAAAGAATGGTCGGAGAGGACATGTTTCCATAATTATTGAGCACTTCATAGGCTGCGTCCAGATGTCCGTTGGTAAAGTGCAGGCTTTTGTGAATGGCATCCAGGATTTTTTTACCTCCCGGATGGATACACCAATGCGTTATTTCTTCCATTTGCACCTTAGACAAGTTCAGGGCTTGAGAGACCAGGCGCTCGAAGTCTTCCTCGATGAGATCCGGGATATAGCTACTCAACGTCATCAGAAAGCCGGTGGACGACAATTCCCACGCCATGTCCTTTTTCCCCTTGGTCAATACTTCGGAATAAAAACCCCGGAAATGGACACCTTTTCCCGGATGATTATCACCCACTATAAGAGCAGCGGCGGCCCCATCGGCAAAAAGAAGGCTGGAAGCAATATTGTCCCAGGTAGGTTCTCGCTGGAAATGCAGGGTGCACAGCTCCGTGCACACGACGAGTACGCGCGATTCCGGATGAGAATAACAAAGGCAGTCAGCCAGTTTCAAGGCATGAATACCCGCATAGCAACCCATAAAATTGATCGAAGTCCGGAATATTGTCTTGGGCAGATCCATCAGCTCCATGATTTGCAGATCCAAGCCAGGGGCGCTCATGCCGGTGCAGCTCACGGTAATTAGGTGCGTAATCTCTTTGGGATGGATTTTTGATCCTATGCATTCGCGAATCGCATCCACGGAAATCGGGGCGGCGTACTTGGTATACCACATCATCCGCTGCTCCAAACTGGGAAAGGGCTCGAGATTTTCGGAATGCGGGTAAAACTTCCAGTCGGAAATGTGACGGCTATAATCCGCAATGACCGAATGACGCTGTCGTATTCCGCTGTGATGATAGAGGTATTTTAATTTCCTTTGTTCCGTTTCATTCAAGGCAAATATATGCTGCATGAATCCCAGGATCTTGTCCTGCTCATGTCGGAAGGCAGGTACGGTGGTGCCTATCGAAAGGATTTTACTCACCAGAAACCACTTTTAGTGAATGTACAAACTTAATCGGGATCAAAACCGGGTTCATTTTCTAAGAGGTTTCAGGATTCCATCAGGAGAATGACGATAAAACTCAGGTTGGCAAAGCTGGAAGCGATAACATTCATTCGCATGGTATGGGTAAAATCCGCTTTTCGGCTATCCCTCCACACTTTCCGTGCCCAATTCAGAAAATATACGAAAACAGGAACCATACAGGTTGCCCACCAGATAAAATCTTTTATTTCCAGGGATGCGTAAAAATAGTACCACAGGGTAGCAAAGGCCAAAAGATAGACGGCACCGCAAAACAAAAAAGTGCCCCGATAACCCAGGAGAGAACTGATGGTCATCACTTGATCCTGACGGTCAGCTTCATGCTGATAAATCTGCGTCAGGGGATAAAAGCCACCGATCAGCAAAGAACTAGCCAGCATCGCAACCAGCGGAAATTCCCGCACATACTGGGTGTGACTTCCTTCAAAAACGAGATAGAATACCAAAGCCCCCTGGCAAATAATGACGGTGAGGTAGCCAATAATAGGATATTTTTTTAAGCGGATGCCCTTGTAGCTGTACGCCCTGGAGGCAATAATATAAGCGCATATCCCAACCGAAAAATACCAACCCATGAAAAGCCCCAGCCCGATCGCAATAAGATCCATAAATCCGGTGACATAAAAAAGCTCCCGAGTAGGCTGGGGAGGATTCTTAAGTCCTCCAATACTTCCCTGATCCCGGTCCATATAGCTGTTATATCCGTTGCTTGCCGGATAAACCAATACATGCAGAATCACGAAAATCAATACAACATGAACCCAGTCTTTTACAACCACCTGGCTTAGCGCGAACCAGAATACCGGCATCAGGAATAAGGAAAAGTGAAAACGCAGCAACTTCCAGGTTGACCCTTTTTCCATCTGCGGAAGATAGTAAAGTTGGCACATATAAAAAGCCGTTCCTGTACCCATTCCCGCCTTATTTGCCTGCGTCGCCTCGCTGATGATTCAAGACTTTTTAATAAACTTCACCTTTTGCCCAGCAAATCACCCAGTTTTTGGGGCAGCATTTCCCCACGAACATGACCCAATCCGTTTCCGGAAGCTTCGTTAGACCGGCTGGTATTGAATTTGTGGTTCTTTACTGCATGGGTCACCAAATCTATTCATGGCCTGATGTGCACCGCTGTGCTGAGTTTTATGGCCTTTAGGGGAATCGCACAATCCACCACTATGGGTGGCCGAGTTCCGGCCTTTGGAATCGGAACCGTCACACTTTCTTATGGAATGGGGCCCGGCAGTAATTATCACGGAGACAATTACGATGCTGCGTTTGGGTTCAAGGGAGTTGCCGAATGGGGCCTGTAGAAGGCGGGTCCGGGCGTGGTCTCCCTGGGTGGGGAAGCAGGAGGTACTTACTCAAGCGGAAGATATTATTCCAATTACGAGACCCATACCATCGTTCTGGCGGTTAGAGCAGCCTGGCATTGCGGATGGCGCGTCCCGCGATTGGATACTTACGGTGGATTTTCTCCGGGATTGGGCTTTCATGAAGTAGCTTACTAAAATGAAGTGGGCTGCCGGCAAAACACCGTAATTCCTATTTTTGGTGCATTCGTTGGGGCCTCGTATTTCGTGACTCCGTTTTTTGGATTCAATGCAGAGCTGGGCTATGACATTACCGATGTTCAGGCCGGCATAATTTTCAAGCTGCATTAGAAATCAGCGGAAAACCGACCAAAACCCCGATTGCTCAAATCCTTCGGGCAGGGGATGGGCTGGATTGCCCATGCCTTTGAATACGATCCATTGGCGTTAATTTTGTTTCCTGAGCAGATTCTGGATGGTTCCCGCTGGTCAATATCATACCCTGCGAGTTACAAGGCAGCAAGAATTCGGTTTTTACCTCGACGGCCTGGGTGAAGAAATTCTATTGCCCAAGCGGTATGCGCCGGCTGGCCTCAGTCCGGGCCAGGAGATCCGGGTCTTCGTGTATCATGATTCGGAGAGCCGCATCATTGCCACCACCGAACGACCCCGGGGCATAGTGGGAGACATCCTAGCCCTTTCCGTGGTAGACATCACCGCAGCAGGCGCTTTTCTGGACTGGGGCCTCATGAAAGATCTTTTCCTTCCGGTTTCCCAGCAGAAAACCCGGGTGCACAAGGGCGAGCGGGTTACCGTGCTGATTTATCTGGATGAACGAACCGGTCGCGTCGCCGCTACGGAAAAGTTCAGCCAGCACCTGGACAATGATGCGCTCACCGTCCGGGAGCAGGATCGGGTTCGATTGCTGATCCACCGTCGCACCGACCTGGGTTATGAGGTTATTATCAACAGCCGCCATATTGGACTTTTGCATGAGTCAGATGTTTTTACTCCAATAAATCCCGGAGACGAGCACGAAGGATATATCCGACAAATCAGACCAGGCAACAAAATTGACGTAATGCTCGGCCAATCGGGCTACGGCCGAATTGAAGGCGAAAGCGAAAGGGTATTCGGATTGCTGCAGGCGCATAAGGGCTTTCTTCCCTATCACGACCGCTCATCGCCCGGGGAAATACACGCTTTTTTCGGCATGAGTAAAAAGGCGTTCAAAATGGCGCTCGGCAAGCTTTACAAACAACAGCGGATTGTACTGAGTGCGGATGGGATCCGTTTGGTCGACGGGGCTCCGGATCGAATTGGCCCCCTCAGGCCGGAATTGCCTCAAAAGGGTTAATGGGCCTGGCTGGAAAGAATCGAACAAAGACTAGATGAGCATTCGCAAAGGTTCTTCCAGCAAGCCTTTCAGGGTGAGGAGGAAGGCCGATCCCGTAGCGCCGTCAACCACCCGGTGGTCGCAGCTCATGGTGAGTTTCATAATATGACCGGGTTTCACGGCACCATCCTTTACGACGGGCACTTCGCTTATTCCACCCACAGCCAAAATGCAAGCATCTGGAGGATTGATTATGGCAGTAAACTCATCTATGCCGAACATACCCAGGTTGGAAATGGTGAAGGTGCTTCCTTCCCAATCGCTGGGCTGAAGTTTCTTGGCTTTTGCCTTTTGCGCAAAATCCTTGACTTCGGCAGCTATTTGTGCGAGAGATTTGGTGTCTGCGTAGCGGACAACCGGCACGAGCAAACCTTCATCCACAGCCACCGCGACACCGATGTTGACGTGGTGATTGATTCGAATCCGCTCGCCAAGCCAGCTGCTGTTGACGCCAGGATGTTGTTTCAGCGCCAGCGCCGCTGCCTTGAGTACGATATCGTTGAAAGAAATCTTTACGGGAGAAACATCATTGAGACGAGTTCGGCTCGCCACCACCTGGTCCATATCAATGACCATCGTAAGGTAAAAATGCGGAGCAGAAAACTTGCTTTCTACCAAGCGCTTGGCTATGACCTTGCGCATCTGGGATACGGGGACCTCCTCAAAATCCGGCTGGCCGACCGGAGCCGTTCGCATGGGAAGGGGCTGCCGCAGCTTGCGGCCGGG
>Ga0206988_1009_pt1 | contig 52565 bp, 54 predicted proteins | sample Alteio_BWMinCont_12_FD_153263 | JGI IMG/M metagenome (GOLD analysis project Ga0206988, IMG submission 153263) | Enriched cells from forest soil in Barre Woods Harvard Forest LTER site, Petersham, Massachusetts, United States -... | ecosystem: Environmental > Terrestrial > Soil > Temperate forest >... | reverse complement strand
ACGCAATGTGGCGAATATTGTGCCTCCTTATGAAAAAGACGCAGCACACCATGGCACCAGTGCCGCGCTTGAATTTGGTATTTGTTTTTTAAAGGTGAAGCATCTTATTTTATTAGGCCATAGCCAGTGTGGTGGCATACAAGCCTTACTTTCAGATGATGCGCACGATGACGACTTTATTACTAATTGGGTTTCTCAAATTAAAACCTCAACTGCTGAATATATCGATGCTGATGAGTGCGCGAAGTCCGCCCTAAATCAATCACATCAAAATTGTCTTAGTTTCCCTTGGATAAAGCAGCGTGTAGATCAACATGCCTTAGCTATTCATTTGTGGTACTTCGATATTAAAATGGGGCAAATTTTTACGTATTCATTTGCGAAGAAAAAATATTTGCCGTTGGATGCTGGCGGATAATGAAACGCCCCAGTATGGCGGAATAGAATTTATTTTATGGATGAGTAAAGACAATGAGTTATTCTTTTTCTGAATGGATTATCAATTTGGCCAGTAAGTGGCTAACAAAACCGGAATCTACTTCGCTAAGCCGAGATTATCTCAGCGATTTCAACCGTGTTTGTAGGGAAATCAAAATAGGTGATTTGCTATTGATTGAAGGGAATAATCGCGTTAGTTCTATTATTCGCCATATCACTCAAAGTGTGTGGACGCATGCAGTCTTATACATTGGCCGTTTGCACGAAATTCAAAACGAAGAAGTACGGCAATGGGTAAGAACGCACATCAGTTCAGACCCAAACACGCAATTGCTCATTGAAAGTCAAATTGGCACAGGTACAATAATCACGCCGTTACAGCGCTATAAAAAATTTCATGTTCGGCTGTTACGACCAAATGGATTGACTGGCACCGATGCGCAATTAGTCATTAATAATGCGATGAAAAAACTTGGCACGCAATACGATGTGAGACAATTGCTGGATTTGGCAAGATTTTTATTTCCCTGGGGGTTGTATCCAAGACGTTGGCGCTCTTCGTTGTTTGAACATAATGCACAGCAACCAACCAAAGATATTTGTTCTTCAATGATTGCTGAGGCATTTGAATCAGTGGATTATCCTATTTTGCCGTTGATTGATGAAGATTATGAAAAGAAAATTGAATTCATTAGGCGAAATGTTCGATTATATACACCCAGTGATTTTGATTATTCACCTTATTTTGCAGTAATAAAATACCCCTTTTTCCCATTAGGGCACCATGGTTCTTATCATGAATTGCCTTGGGCAAAAGATGTGATCAGTGATGATGAGGGGCAGAAAGTGGTGCCTATATTGCCAGCGATTCAGCAATTTTTAACATCACCTGCATTTGCTGTGATCGGCGCGTCTAAAGACCGTACGAAATTTGGTAACAAAGTGTTGCGGTGTTATCTTCAGCATCATAAGAAAGTTTATCCTGTTAATCCACACGAAGAGTCAATTGAAGGTGTGGCTTGTGTCCACCGAATAGCAGATTTGCCAGAAACGGTAAAAAGCATTTCCGTAGTGACGCCCCCTGCCATCACAGAAAGGGTTGTCGAGGATGCGATTGCCAAAGGAGTAAAAAACATATGGCTGCAACCTGGTGCGGAAAGTAGAGCGGCGATAGAGAAATGTAAAAAACAGGGCGTGAATGTGATTAGTGATGGGCCCTGTGTTTTGCGTGAACTTGGGTTTAGAGATTAAAATTGCGTTGTCATTGCGTTGTCATTGCGTTGTCATTGCGTCGTCATTGCGTCGTCATTGCGTCGTTACATTGCGTCGTCATTGCGAGGAGCCCGAAGGGCGACGAAGCAACCCAGAAACCGGTACTGGGTTGCTTCGTCGCCCTTCGGGCTCCTCGCAATGACGACGCAATGTAACGACGCAATGCAAAATAAATTTAATTTTTCAATCTAACGTCCGATAAAGACTATATTTCAATAATTTCTTATAAAAATAATCTTTAATATTCTTCGATTGTTGAAGCCCCATTCGCAGTAAATATGGAGCATAATTTTTATCAGGAATAATGAAAAACAACGAACAAATCACCAAAAGAACAATTTTAAACCCCGAGCAATATTGTAAATATTGCAGCGCCCTAGCAAGTTGTTGTTCATTTTCAGTCAAGTCACTACCAAATGGGTAAGGCTTAAAATAATCTCGATAGTCATCAGTATGAATGGATTGTTTAATTCGGTCTGGATAGTTATCTTGAAACGCAGCTGGAATGTGATAATCCGCTGCTAATTTCCCGGCTATTTTTGCCTGTTTCAACAAATTCTGCTGAAAACGTGAATCCGCGATATTTAAAATAGCTTTGATGACGTCGGTATCTGTTTTACTGCGACAATCTGCAATTCCGTATTCAGTAATGATAATGTCACGTAAATAACGCGGTAGCGTTGAGTTGGTATAATCCCAAATAATGTTACTTTCTACACCGTGTTTTGTCGTACGCGTGCTGCGGCAATTAATAATCGAGCGAGCATCAGGCAGTTCTGCAGCCATGTTAACAAAATCAAATTGACCACCTACACCACTGACTTCTTGATAATTAGTGAGCCCGTCCGAAATAGCTCCTCCCAGCAATGTGACCATCAGCGATGAATTAACAAATCGAGCATTTTTACGCTGCAGCGTCAGTAATTCAGTAGACCATAACAATGAATTAGTTCTAGCAATGGATGTCATCTCAATTTGGTGCAGGGTTTCTTTGCTTAACGAACGTAACTGGTGATAAAGATCAGGGCTGCCAAAATAAAAACCCGCGTGTATGATTTTGCCGCATAGTAATTGGGTGCCTAAGCAATGGTCGATGAGTTGTTTTTTAGTGGTGGGGTTCGATAAATCAAGCGGTATCGAATCACCCTCTTGTAAACGTAAAATACCAAAGGTTTGTAAAAATGCCACATCATCAGTTGTTAAGTTAGCATGAATGATATGATGTTCAATTAAAATGTCCAAAAACGCGGGTGTAATCGTTTCAGTGATGATTTTTGCATTGAGCAATCGTTGCAGGCCGATATGATCGTATACACGTTTTTTCAGTATGCCGACTTGATAAAGTTGTAGGTATTCATCACTCAACATTTCTGTAGAAGCGTATAATCCTTTATCAAATAGGCTAAGCGAGCCAGATTCTATAAGACTTCTGCCAAATTTTTTGCTAATCGCTAATGTAGATAATAATTGTTGGTAAGCTTCATTTTGTTGCTGGCGAAAAATCAATGCATTTGCCAGCGCATTGCTAAGTTTGCCTATGCCAATCTGCAAGCAGCCATCGTCTTTAATTAAACTGCTGGTATACAAGCCTATCAAGTGATCTTGTATCGATATTTCATCGCGTGGGATGGCAAAGAGAGTGTGATAGTGTTTGGTGTCTACAATAATGTTGAACGTGCCGGGCGGAATTTCAGCCATTTCGCCATACAAATAAGGGAGGTGCGTATTTACTTCAGCGACAACCGCCACAGGTTGCCCCGCCGCTTGCTTTTGTAACAAGTGCGCTCTGGTGTCATGAAATAAATCTGTGTTACAGCTCAAACTGTATTTGCCAGCATGAGTCGGGGATGGCGCAACTAATTGTGCAAGCACATTAATGGATAAGTGAATACTATCGCGGACGACATTGGTGTAGCTGCTGCTAATGTAATGTTGTTGCACATAAGCATTCCCTAAAAACTTTCCTGGGCTAAGAAAAAATTCAATGACTTCGATATTTGCAGGCAGTTCTTGTCTTTCACGTGGTTTCTCATAAAGTGGGTCTACATAGCTTCCCAGCAATCGATTTAAAATAGGCTCACCCAATCGTTTTTCTAGTTCGTTCGTTAAGGTGGGGCGGCTAAAGGTTAAGCCAGTGACAATGGTCAGTTGTATAGATGGATCGTCGCAGGCTAGTTGATAGAGTGCGTTTAAAAGGCCTATTGGTTTCCCCAGTCCGAGCGGTACGCCGATGACTACGTGCTTACCGACTTGCTGGATAATCTCCCTGGCGGCTAATGTATGCTCGTTAAAGGTGGTAGTCATGTTTAATAGCGCGAGCCGATTTCTCCATTCACATAATATTTAATGTCATCGTAGTAATCTTCTTCATCAAACTCATCTAAGAATTTTTCATCCATTTTCTTTTCTATCACATAAAAGTGCTCTTGATCCTTGAGCGAAGCAGTTTTGGCGTATTGCTCAGCTTCTTCTTGAGAAACAAAAGGCTTAGACTCGATAGTTTCGTGGTGGTTGTTTTTGATTTTGCTGACTCGGTAATCTGACATGCGTTGTTATCTCCTAAATAATGGGCAGATTCTTGCTTTTTCAACCCGCATAGTCAAGCGCATTGCGTTAATTCGGATTTAACAAATCAGACAAATCATTTTTACAATCGATGCCTTTTGCAATGACTTGATGCTGTATCGACTGATTGAATTAATTATACAGCTTGTAGCTGTTTAATGGGAGGAAATGTTTTTCCTAATAAATTAATTATGATTAAAAAGAATGAATTACGTAAGCCTGTTTGACCAAAAAAGTAAAGAGGCGTAATCTATTACTATTAGTCAGTTGTTCTGTAGTGATTTGACGATAAAGAAAATTATAAAAGGAGAAATAGCAATGACTACCAAAACCAACGGACATAAACACAGATCCAATGGACATACTGCCGTAAAACGCGTAAGCACGTTAGGCAGCAAATTAAGAAAATTGTATGGACGTGATAAAATCCGATTACGTGCTACCACCACAAAAATCACTAACGCGGCACACGATGCGCGTGAGAAAATTGTGGAAGTAGAACAATCGGTGCAGAAATATGCCAAAGCACATCCATGGCAAACCATGGGTATATCAGTATTAGCAGGTGTAGTTGTCGCCCGCATTCTGAATATCCGAAAATAGTATTAGCAACATGGATGGTAAAAAGAAAAAAAATCAAAATAGAAGTATCATTAGGTCACTGGTTGCGTTTGTCGTTGGCTATATCAAACAAATCAGTGACCTTCTTCATTTAGCAGCGCTAGAAGCTCAATTAGCCTTTAAAACCCTCATTGTTATTGTTTTCCTAATCTTTTTGTTAGGCTCTGTTATCACCGCCTCTTGGTTGTCAGTGCTGACACTGATCTTTTTCGGGTTACTAGCACTGGATTTTAGTTTGTTGAGTGCGAGTTTTATTGTTGTCTGCATCAATGTGTTGGTACTTTGTTTGATTTGTTATGTGATCTATAAAATTAAAGCCAATCTTTTTTTCCCAGGCACAGTCGAACAATTAAGTCATCCGCAAAAAAACATCATGGAGTTAAAGCATGAGAAAGTTACAACAGAAAATTAAACGGCTTGAAGCGTGCATGAATAAAAACAGAATACAGCTGCAGGCAGACATGTCTCGCTTAAAACGTTATACCCATACACCCGCTTTCATTGTCACTGGTGTCATTAGTGGATTTGTAGGAGGCTTTCTTCTCGCTAGAAAGAAAACCACGCCACAATTAATTCAAACCGCGCGATCCGCCGCTTCATTGGCACGTAAAATGAAACGAGGAGTCAAATTTTTATCTTTTTTGATATTTTAAGCTATTTTCTGCCACCCCATTGACATCACGATTCACTAGCGTGCAATGCTTGCACAGTGATAGCATAAACAAATATTTTGCATTCTTTACCCTACCTATATGGAGATTCAACTATGTCACCTGAGCAATGTGGAATGTCTGGTCAGCATGAGCACACACACATGGACTGCCGCAAACGAATTTCCTGGTCAGCGATTCTTGCCGGTGCGTTGGTTGGAATTGGATTAGGTTTTTTACTCAATTTATTTAGCATTGCTTTAGGTTTAAGCTTTGTTTCTACCACCAAAGAAGGTTTATTGACTGTTGCTCTCACAGGATTAATTGGTCTGATTATTGGCACCATGTTTGTTTCATTTGCTTCTGGTTTCACTGCAGGTTATTTAGGCAAGTCGTATTCGAAAAGACAAAATCTAGGTGCTTTATATGGCTTCACTACCTGGTCAGTCACGTTGATACTGGCGACTTTTCTTACGCCAGCATTAGGTGGTTATATTGCGTTTTATTCTGATTTTGTTACTCATCCAACCATGGTGGTCATCGTTAACGAAAAGAATCACTCAATGCCTGCGATGAGTGAGCCAGCGAAAGAACCTGCCGTAAAAGCGACCATAGCAAATGACAAAGCAGCAAAAGCCCAACATGCAACAACAGAAAAACACCCAGCTGTTAACATGCAAGCTGTAACGGGTGCGCTTAGCGTTATGTCGATGCTTATTTTTGTTTTGTTTTTAGTGGGCGCACTTTCCAGCATATTTGGTGGCCGTTGTGCTATGAAATGTAATGATGAGTGTCGTGTTTAATTTGTAACCTGGACACGCTTTTTGTGTCCAGGGTAGCGGTTTCGATATATGCAAAGGTAGGATCTTTTGATACCTTGCTCAAAATCAACATATGTACAGCATGAGCAAGATAATATTTCACCATATCTTGCACAAACTAAGCATTTATCTTAGTTGAGCAAGCATAAAACATAAGATACTGTTTTTAAAGAAAAATTTTAATGGTCGATTACAGCATAACAGTTATCTGGGTACCTAAGTGATAAAACCAGCCACCGTTCAATTTTTACAGAAAATTTAGTATTATTCAGACACTCTCCTAGGTATAATGAATAAATATTATACATTATAACGAGGCAGATATGGCGAGCAACAGAAAAATTCTTAAATTGAGATATATGGCAACTGATGCGCTAGCAAGACAAGGCATATTCAGCCTCCAGCTACCAGCAGATGCAACACCAGCTTATCAGGAAGAGGTAAGCAGTGTTTTAGTGAGGGCGATCCATGAAAGACTGATTCCTATTTTTCTGCAAGCTGTGATCGATGATGATCGATTGAAAGTAACAGAGTTGCTAGATAAAAATCCTGAGCTGTTGCTCATAAAATCCCCTAAAGGTATTGAAATCCAGTGTCAACACGCTTGGCTTCTTATTGATGTAGAAAATGAAGATGGATTATCAATAGCTTCCAAGCGCAAACAGATTAAAATGATTGAATTGCTTCTGCCTTATTATGACAAGCTTGAGCAAACACAAGATGCTATTAAGGCGAAGCTCGAGGCTTTATCAGCTTGGAAAACCTACGAAATGCAAAAAAATGCGGCTGGCGAGGATGAAATAATTATCCCGCAAGAATATACTGCTTATGCGCAATCATTGGCGGATCTATTCGACAACGAAACTTCCTCTAACTGTTTTGATGGGAAGTTTAGTGAAGAAACAGAGTCGGCGCTCTCCTTTTTGTTTAACATATTGTTACCAAAGAGAGCAGTAAAGTTAGATGAATATCTTGATTTAGAGTTATTCCTTCTTGCTCTTTATAGAGCTGCTAATTATAAACCAGCCACATTTCAAAACATGGACCAGCGGGAGGAGTTTTGTACTCGAGCAATTGGTTTGACACAAAGTGTTCAGTCGCGCGAAACCGCGAATATTTTTCTGAAAGCCCTTTATTACCAGGTTCTAAATATCAAACTAAAAGTTTCTACTGATGAACTCGAACTCCTTAAACTCCAAGGCAATTGCCCTTTTTATCGATCAGCTCCTCAATTTCTCGATGGACATGGTTTTGCTTACTACTATGGAATATATGGCATGCGCCCCGCTCGTTGTGATTGGCCCCAGCTCGCCGAAGCGTCCAGACTTTTTGGGAAAGCTCTGCTGGATAAAAACAACTGTTTTTTGGAACAACGCGCAGCCATTGTAACTAAAACAAAGTTGATATAAGCAGAAGGGACTTAGGTTCTATTTACAGGTAATTCAGCTTTTTTATTAATTTTCACGATACATTTGACAATACGCTGGAATTTTGAGGTTCGAGGAGACACGTGCGCAACTTTGCATAGAAACACAAACGTCACTAGTAAGTAACCTGGACACGCTTTTTGTGTCCAGGAAGTGCATATAACGAAGCCACTACCCTGGACACAAAAAGCGTGTCCAGGCTACTTAAGGTGATGTTGCTCAGGTTGATCGTCGGCGTTTCTTCTTATTTTCTTTCTTCTGCAAATAATCTACAGTCGTTGCGCAAACCAAATCGCCCCACACGTTTGTCATGGTGCGGAAACGATCCAAGATGCGATCAAACGGTAACAGTAAGCCAATGGCGGAAGTGGGTACGTTGACACTTCTTAGCACCATGACCATCGTGATTAATCCGCCTTCAGGAATACCGGTTGCGCCCATGCCTGCCAAAATGGCAGTGATGAATACACCAATCTGTGCGGGTATCGATAAATCAAACCCTAAAATTTGACAAAAGAATAAGGCAGACACGGCTTCATACATGGCGGTGCCCGCAAGATTGATGGTGGTCGCTAATGGTAAAACAAAACGCGCGACATCTTCATTCACTTGCTGATGTTTGGCAACCATCATGGTGACTGGCAATGTGGCCATTGAACTTGAGGTGGCAAACGCGGTTAAGAGCGCGCTTGACGAGGAACTAATGAGGTACTTTGGCGATTTTCGTGTGATGATGACTGCTACAATCAATTGCCATGTGATTTGCAATAACAGCCCGAACAAGAAAATAAAAATAAATAGAACCATTCCGCCCAAACTTTGCAGTAAGAGATTTTCAATGGCAGCTTCTGCTACAGCGGTCCCCAACAACGAAAACAAACCGATTGGGGTGAGGTACATTAACCAAGTAATCATTTTTATTAAGGCGTCTCGTAGACCCACAAAAAAATCAATGACCGGGTGCGCCGTTTTGCCAACGGAGAGACAGGCAATAGCAAAAACAATGCTGAAAAAGACAATGGGCATGATTTCATAACGGGCGGCAGCAGCCACAATATTGGGCGGAAATAAGCTAAGCATGTAAGAAGAAAAGGGGATAGGCTTCAAATCAATCGGAGCCGCATTGGCTAATATTAAGCTGGGGGGAATGCCTACACCGGGTTTAAAGATGTTTAATAAGACTAAGCCGATGATGACGGCTACCGATACGCTGAATAAAACGTAACTAAGCGTGTAAAAGCCAATCGAACTTAATTTTTTCATCCCGCCGATGGAGGTGATGGCGCTGACAAGCGCGCAAAAAATAAGCGGCAGCACAATTAATTTAAGTAAATTAATGAAGAGTTGGCCAATCCAGCTGATAGCGATCATTTGTGTTGGAAATAGGACGCCGCAGCTAATACCTAGCGCAATACTGACAAGGATTAATATAAAAGAGTAGTTTTTCAAAACGCCGCGCTCCTTGCGTGAGTGTTGCTTATAGTATAAACAAAATCTCGATGAAACCCCTACTTTAATATTCTGGTATCATTTAGGTATACTGAATATATAAATAATCTAAGGTCTACATCCATGAGTGAAAAGCAATTCAAGCCCGCCTGGTGGCTACGTAATACCCATCTGCAAACCCTTTGGCCCGCTGTTTGCCGCCGACCCATTAAACATTTACCGTTGGAGCGAGAACGCCTGGAATTGGCGGATGGTGATTTTATCGATTTGGATTGGGTAGGCAGCAAAAACCGAATAGGACCGATCGTGTTACTTTTGCATGGTTTGGAAGGCTCCATCGATTCCCATTATGCAAAAGGCATGCTGCAGAAAGTGACAGAAGAAGGTTGGCGCGGTGTCTTTATGCATTTTCGTGGTTGCAGTGGTGAGCCCAATCGCTTACCGCGTGGCTACCATTCAGGTGAAACAGGCGATCTTGATTATGTGATGCGTGTTTTATTGGAACGGAAAAATAACGTGAATCTCTCAGCCATCGGAGTGTCACTGGGTGGTAATGTTTTATTAAAGTGGCTGGGTGAGACTGGCAATACAAATCCTCTTAAGGCGGCTATTGCGATCTCCGTGCCTTTTGAATTACACAAGGCAGCTTCTCGCATTCAACGAGGTTTTTCTCGGTTTTATCAGTGGTATTTCATCAAGTGCTTACGCGAGCGTTTGTATCACAAATTAGAAAATCAACCAGCATCCCCCTGGGATGCTTCTGTCTTCAATCAAATAAATACGATGTATGAGTTTGACGATAAAATTACAGCCCCTTTGCACGGTTTTACCGGTGTGGATGATTACTATAACAAATCGAGCAGCCGACAATATATAAGTAGTATCCGTGTTCCAACGTTAATTGTGCACGCTAAAGATGATCCGTTTATGTCAGAAGATGTGATTCCGGGGCCGCATGAATTATCGCCTTATGTCACGCTTCAGGTAACGGATGGGGGAGGTCATGTAGGATTTGTGTCGGGGCGCTATCCATGGCGTCCTGAATATTGGCTTGAAGCGCGTGCGCCACAATTTTTGCGTGAATTTTTATGATTTTTACGTTGTTATTTTTAACTGGCATTTTTGCGGGTACCGTCGATGCGGTAGCAGGCGGTGGTGGTTTGATTACCTTGCCGATTTTATTGAGTATGGGTGTCCCGCCCTATACAGCGTTTGGCACGAACAAACTCCAAGGTACCATCGGCACGTTTTTCGCTGCGCGTAAATATTATCAGCATGGGCTCATTTCGTTTAATGCCATTTATAAAGGAATTATTTTTGGATTAGCAGGATCCATCGCGGGCGCTGTGACCGTGCAAGTGTTAAGCAGTGATATATTGCGGGTGGTGATTCCTATTTTATTAATGCTTATTTTGTTTTATACCTTGGTTACCCCAAAATTTGGTATGAAAGAAATGGAACCCAAGCTGAATGAGGGATGGTTTTTTATTCTGTTTGGATTTGGGTTGGGATTTTATGATGGTTTTTTTGGCCCGGGCACCGGTTCATTTTGGGTTTTTTGCCTGGCGTTTTTTTTAGGCTATCATTTAATTAAAGCAACGGCGTACACGAAAATATTTAACTTGAATAGCAGCTTTGTCGCAATGGTTTGTTTTGGATTAGCAGGTCACATTGATTACCGCATTGGATTAACGATGGCGGCAGGGCAGATCATCGGCGCAAAAATAGGCGCCCATCTTGCGATCAGAAATGGCGCACGATTAATACGCCCCGTTTTCATGCTGGTGGTATTTTTCACCACCGGTATGATGGTTTATAAAACCTATTCTGAGCCAGTTATATTGTCGCGTCTTGCCGAAGTCTTGGGTATTGCTCCGTCATTGCTAATCACTGCGCTGCTGTTTATCATGAGTGCGTTGGTTATCTTTTGGAAGCGAGTGCAATCCTCTCATGAGCCTGTTAATTAATTTTTCCATTTTCCGCCGCAACAAGAATTTCGCTCTGCTTTTTATCGGGCAATTCGCTTCTTTTTTGGGAACAATGATCACCAGTGTTGCGCTTCCGTACCAAATTTACACTGAAACACATTCAACATTGATGGTGGGGTTGCTGGGATTAGTCCAGCTGGTGCCGTTGGTGTTTACTGCGTTGATTGGCGGCGTGTTTGCTGATCGGTATCATAGACGCATGCTATTACTGGTCGCAGAATCAGTGTTGATGGTAGGCAGTTTATTCTTAGCTTTCAATGCGACCTCAGCAATACCCAGTATATGGGTGATCTTTTTGATTTCAGCCGTGATGTCAGGATTGAATGGATTGCACAGGCCAGCGCTAGAAAGCATGGTGCAACAAATTGTCGATAAAAAAGATTATGCAACTGTAGGCTCGGTGGGATCATTTAAGGCTAGTATCTGTATGATTGCAGGTCCTGCGCTAGGTGGGTTGCTCATTGCCAGTGGTGGGTTGATGGTGACCTATTTGGCTGATGTATTAAGCTTTGCTGTCTCTCTCACGGCTTTATTGTGTATGTCGCATATCCCCAAACCTGAGAAAAATTATGATGGCTCTACCTTGTCTTCGCTGAAGGCGGGGTTCCGTTATGCTTTTTCCAGGCAAGAATTAATAGGTACTTACGTGGTTGATTTTATCGCCATGGTATTTGGTATGCCCACGGCCTTGTTTCCAGCCATTGCGCTTTCATTTGGCGGCGCGAAAGTCTTGGGGCTTTTGTATTCTGCTCCCGCTGTTGGTGCGTTGATTGTTTCCTTTTTTAGTGGGTGGACGGCAGAGGTGAAGCGACATGGGGTTGCCATTGCCCTTTCGGCGACGTTTTGGGGGGTGTCCATCATATTTTTTGGCTTTGCTTCACATTTTTATGTCGCTTTATTCTTTTTGGCGCTGGCTGGTGGTTTTGATGCAATCAGTGGTGTTTTCCGTACGATTATGTGGAACCAAACTATCCCCAATTCTTATCGTGGGCGTTTGGCGGGTATTGAAATGATTAGCTACTTGAGCGGCCCCAAATTGGGTGATACCGAGGCGGGCTTAGTGGCGGCCGCTTTTGGTATTACCGCCTCCATCGTCTCAGGCGGTGCACTTTGCGTGGCAGGAGTGGGGGTTTGCTGTTACTTCCTTCCTAAGTTTTGGCGATATCATTCAGATCAAACCATCGACATAAAATTATGATAAACTTTTCAGAGGTTTCAGTGAGGAATATATTATATGGATATGTCCACAGATTGGATCGCATGGGCTCTTAGTCAGTTTGATGTCACCATGCTACTTTGTGCCTTATTTTTTATCGTGCTTCACACCATTGTTCGCGTTAAATATGTCTCTTTTTATGAAATTATCTTCCGTTGGCTTGTTTTATTCTCGCTAGGTTTTACTAGCCTTTATACCTTTGTGATGCACGCGTTTTATCCGCACATGGCGGCCGCAGTCATTGGGTGGGCAGCGAGTCCCTTTCAATTCGAAGTGGCGATGGCAGATCTTGCCATCGGCGTTCTCGGCGTATTGTCTTTTAGAGCGAGTTATGGCTTTCGCTTAGCAACCGTGATTGCCAGTGTTTGTTTTCTGTGGGGCGATGCGGTGGGGCATATGAGGGAAATGGTGGTTAATAATAATTTTTATCCGGGCAATGCCGGTTCATGGTTTTGGCTTGATATTTTTATTCCATTGATCTTATTAATTTGCATTACGCATTTAAAAAGCAAAAAGTAGAATTTGAGTGAAAGAGTTATATTCTGGAGCGCATTATTTTATTTCTGGTTTTGAGTTAATTGCTCAGCCTGGTTTAAAACGTTTTGTTGCTATTCCACTTCTTATTAATTTTATTTTATTCGCGGTTATTTTTCTAATATTTAAACATTTTATAGGTGAGTTTAACGCTTGGTTTGCCAATTTTTTGCCAGCGTGGCTGCATTGGTTAAGCGCGTTGCTTTGGTTGTTATTTTTTAGCAGCTTCTTATTATTTTTTACCTTCACGTTTGTTGCATTCTCCAATATTCTCGCGGCACCTTTTAATAGTTTACTTTCTGAAAAAGTGGAGCGTTATCTGACTGGGCAGTCTTTAGGAGAAGGCAGTTGGTTTGAAACCATCAAGGATATTCCGCGGGTCATCGGTCGGCAATTAACCGTCATTTTTTATTATTTGCCGCGTGCCTGCCTATTATTGATTTTGTTTTTCATTCCGATTGTGCAAGCGGTGGCTGCGTTACTTTGGTTTTTATTTAATGCTTGGTTTATGACGCTCACCTATCTCGACTATCCGACCGACAACCACCGCATTTCTTTTCGCGACACACGCATGTGGTTAAAACAAAAAAGATTATGTGGGCTTGGTTTTGGTATGAGTGTGTTAATAACGGCCATGGTTCCTGGGTTGAACGTCTTTGTTATGCCTGCGGCGGTTGCGGGGGCAACGAAGTGGTGGGTGGAAACAAAAAGGAAAGTGGGATAAAGTTGCTGGGGGTGCTACTGCGCCGTCACACCCCTCATCCGCCCTTTGGGCACCTTCTCCCACAAGGGGAGAAGGCTGCGTAGTGAGGTAGGTGAAGGATTTCAACGTTTTAAAAGCTCAAATGTGTCCACAACCCTAACTACACAGCCTTCTCCCCTTGTGGGAGAAGGTGCCCAAAGGGCGGATGAGGGGTGTGACAGCGCAATAACAGCCATAACAAATTTTTCAATTAAAGGATTCAACAATGAAGCATCCCATTACTCTCTCACGCCTAGTCAGCCTGTTAGTAGGCGCAGCAGCGTTCACCGCAGTGCAGGTTGCTTATGCCAGCATCACCATTCCCATGTATTTAGTCGATGCAAAGGGTGGGACTAAAGCCATCGGAACGATCAAAGCAGAAAATAGTTTGTGTGGTATTTTACTGACACCTGATTTGCATGATCTTCCTCCAGGGGTACATGGTTTTCATGTGCATGAAAATCCCTCTTGTGACAATGGTGGTATGGCGGCCGGTGGGCATTTTGATCCTATGCATACCGCACAGCACAAAGGACCTTATCAAACGAGCGGTCATTTGGGCGATTTACCGGTGTTAATTGTGGGGCAGGATGGTCGTGCAACATTGCCTACGCTTGCGCCACGTTTCAAGTTGTCTGAATTGGATCATCATGCATTCATTATTCATGCGGGCGCGGACAATTATTCTGATACCCCTGAAAAATTAGGTGGAGGTGGTGCAAGAATGGCTTGTGGTGTGATTAGTGAAAACGCTTCGTAGAATAGTCGGTGCGTTTTTTCTCTGCGCGCTAGCATTTTCACAACCGTTATTTGCCAGCGAGAAAGAGTTTAATTTTTTAACGCTGGCTGATATTCATTATGATCCGTTCGTTGCTTGTCATCAGACGGTACCTTGCCCACTTATTCAAAAGTTGCAACGCGCAGATGTGGATCAATGGCATGCAATATTAAGTCAATATGACAACGATGCTCCGCAATATCACATCGATACTAATTCGGTGTTATTATTTTCTTCCTTGGTTGCAGCAAAACAAGCGGCTGCTCTGCACCATGTACAATTTGTGATGGTGCTTGGGGATTTTTTGGCACACGATTACCGGCTGCAATATATAAAATTCACCCGTGATCATTCGCGCGCGCATTACCAATTATTTGTGAAGAAAACGCTGATATTTTTAAATAATGAATTGGCGCGTACTTTTCCATCGTTAACTGTTTATATGGTGGAGGGTAATAATGATTCGTACCGTGGTGATTATTATTCAAGCCCCAATAGTCAATTTTTTCTAGACACAGCAGAACGTTGGAGTGAGCTGATTCAATCCAGCGCGAACCGTTCGATAATGAAAAAAGAATTTTCTCAAAGCGGTTATTATGCCATCGATGTGCCCAATGTACCGTCCTTACGTTTAATAGTGATGAATACCGTTTTATTTTCTTATAAATCTAAGGGTGAGCATATAGATGAAGCGGCCAAAAAAGAATTAGCGTGGCTGCATAACCAACTCAGTTTGGCAAAGAGTAAGAAGCAGCAAGTATTGATAGCGATGCACATTCCACCTGGTATCGATATTTATGCGTCACTCAAAATTCGTTTATTCAGATTAGTTGCGTTATGGATGCCTGCCTATACCATGCAGTTTGAAGAAGAATTAAAACAATTTTCTACAGAAATTGTCGGTATTTTAGCGGGGCATCTGCATTCTGATTGGTCGCAAATAATTAGCACTGATCATGGCCAAGGCATCCCCATGAGTGGCACACCATCGATTAGCCCTATATTTGGTAATAACCCAGGATTTAAAATTTATACTTACACACCAGGACAAAAGCTTGAACGCGCCGAAACGCATAATTATTTACTTAATTATAAATGGAGCAATAAGTAGCCTGGACACACTTTTTGTGTCCAGGGTAGTGGCCTCGCGATACATACCATCCTGGACACAAAAAGCGTGTCCAGGCTACTATGGTGCCAACAAAAAGGGGTGATGTATGGCATTCTCTGGTAATCAGTTGAAAAGAAAAAATACAAAAGAGAAAGAGCAAGACTTGGATGCCTCAAGCGATGAGTCAGTCGATATTAGGCCTACTAGTGCTATGTATACGCCTTCTTCATCGAGGGTTGATATAAAAGCAGACGTTCTGCAGGACAAAGAAAGTGAATCTGTAGCTGATTCGAAGTCCTCAGGGCATTCTCCCAAAAAGGGACCATTTTTTTCATTACACGCTAAACATTCTAAAAGCCAAGGCCGGCCTCGTAGCAATACCAATCCAGTGCCTAAATTGGAAAAATTTAACCGAGCTGAACAAATTCTTTTAATTTCGACCAGTCTTGAGGATGGAAGTGCGATGGGCTCCGATGCAGACAGTCCAAAGCACGTTTCTGCTGGTAGAAGTCCGATGCTAAGTCCTAAGAGCTCCAAAAAAATGGTAGACAGTCCGCGCAGCGATTCGGGAAGTGGAAAATGGCGGCAAAAAAAAGCAGCGGCTCATCATCGTGCGGAAACAACGACGCTGACAGAGTTAAAGCGAAAAAATCAGGCAGTAGGAAGTAAGGGAATATTGCCTATTTCAGAGCTGGAACAAGATGCGACCATTAAACATTTTCTAAGTTTTTCTAAAGATAAGTTGGATGAAACAGCGAAAGAAGCTGCAAAAAAAGCAGCAAAAGAGACCAAGGAACCATTTAGTCAAAAAATTGATATCGCTGGCATGTACCTGCACGCGAAAGACGAGCAGGGAAAATTTAGTTTAATCGCTATAAAAAGACCAGGAGGTGAGGGCTGGGTTCCTTATCTTATCGAGTTTGGTTCCATGTTGAAAGATACAGTGGAAAATGAAGAAGCGATTATTGGTGATGGAGCGGAAGCTAAAGTTATTCCTGCTTATGATTTATTTTCGGGAGAAAAAGTAGCAGTGAAGATTCTTAAGGACAACTGTCCTGAGGAAGCAGCGAAAAATGAACAGTGGGCGTTAACAAAAATGGGCGATTTTATTGGGCGCATTGATTATTTGGTGCAGCATGATGAACAGAATGATTTGTTAAATGAAGATACCCTATTTAGCATGGAATGTCGTAAATCCCATTCGCCAAAGCAAGTCAGAAAAAAAATGTTTGTTGAACGATTTAAACCAGGAACAAACTTAGCAGAATTTTTATATAAAACGGATCCAACCAAGAAAAAAACGGATAGCGCGTATTATGTAGCGAAAATCGATTATCCACCGCTTGTGCGATTAGAAGTCGTTTATCAAGTTCTGTTGGCGGCATCAGTACTTTATGACAAAGACTTGGTTCATCGGGATTTAAAACCTGAAAATATTATTATCGATAAAAATTTTCATGTAGAATTATGCGATTTTGCCAGCGCGAAATATAAAACAGCCCTAACCGGCGGCGAATCAATTGCGTCTACTTATGCCTATACCGCGCCGGAAGCAGACAGATCAAATGGGGATGATTTTATTTTGATGTCAATACAGGATGGCTGCTCAGTTGATTTGAAAAAAATAGTAGAGACATCACAAAAAAATAAAGATAAACCCTTGCCTGTTATTTTAAATAACCATGGTTTCATTAGTATATATGGGTGCATCAATAAGCAATGGAAGCTAACTGAATTAGATGTTGAGGGCAGTGAAGCGTTTAAGTTTCTCAAGTTTCCGGTCGACAATAAGACCGCCATGTTGAGGCAGCGCAACGTCAACGCTAAAATGCGTGTAGAAATTACCAAAAAGAAACGTCACATTGATGCAAGAGGCGTTAATTTCATCGAACAAGATAAATATTCAGTGGGCGGGATCGCTTTTGAAATAATGACGACCACACATCTCAAAGCTAAAATTCATGCAAAATCACTAGAAAAAAAACCTAATGAAGCTGATCGTGAAATGACGCGTGCTGAGTTATTTGCATTAATGCCAGATATCTTTCCAACGCACGCGAACGGTGTTTATAGCAATGGGAAATCACCAGACGATCCGGATGTGTTAGCCGAAGCGATGGATAAGGCGTTTGAACGCTTTCTTGAATCACTGCATCCTACCAAGTCGTTGACGTTGTCGATGGTGAATCGATTCATTGAGGATTTTGTTTATAATCATTTTATTTCAGCAGAATTTATCTCGACTAATTTGTCATTAATGGCTCTCTCAGCCGATGAGCGATGCCAGTTTGGTGATGCAGCAAAGGAAATTCATGCGCTTTCGCAAAAATTTCTCGAAAAATACAAACCGATCAAGGCAGTGTTTGATGCAAAATTAAGCATATTTTTTTCAAAACTGCCTGAAGAGCCGCTGATGCGTTTTGCGGACAAATTAGGGAAATTAGTGAAAGAGAAAGAGGTGATGGATTTAAAAAAACCACTTTCACCCCGTGAAATGGGTTTTTTTCAATATTCATCCAGTTCATCGCCGCAACAATCTCCACACTCCACTTCGCAATCCTGTGAAACGAGTTCAAGCTCGGCGAGAGAAAGAATGTCATCTTCACCCAAAAAATATTGATCGACATTAATACAATTTCCTGAGAAATCTTAACGAAATCTTAAGAGATGGCTTTGCATCGTAAACTTTATTGACAGTCAGTAAATACATACGCTAGAGTCGAAAATCTCGCCAATTAGCAAGATTGGCACAATGGTTTGCGATCATATCGCAATAAGAAAAATGTACTGAAATTCCGGGGAGCGTCTCATGGCTTTTATTACGGAGAATGAACAAGAAAGATTTATGGAATTGATTAAACAGGCAACGCGCGTATTAGATGTGGCCGGTGCGGATCAATTTTCACGCTACATAAACGAATTGGTAGCGATAGGCAAATTCCTAGAAGAAGTCACACGAGGTGAATTTGCTAAAAAACGGACTGAGCGTGATAACAAGCCGGAGAACAGTGTTGATTCCGTGTTAGATGAACTACTTAAGGGTAGATCCAATAAAATTCAAAACATGTACGCATTTCGTGCGTTTGCAGAAGCATGGGAAGATCGCTCTTTTGTAAAAAAACCGAATAATCGAGCATTGCCAGATCACAGAAGCCCAGAACAGAAAAAAGACAGGAAAACATTGGTGCTAAAAGCTGGCATGAATGCGTCTGTACGTCGTCGAATCAATCTTGCATTAACGGCAATGACAAAAGTCATCATCACTGAACATGACCCCGATTATTTTCCAGAATACGATCCCATGAAGGCTGCTCAAATTAACAAAGCTGCTTCTGATGCGATTGCCACCTATAAAACGCCTCGTCAAAAGGTATTGGCTAAAATAGGCGAAGGCTTGACAGGGCTTGTTGCTTTCGCATTTGGTTTCACCAATGGTGCTGGTGTTTTTACTGTTCTCAGTATCAGTACGTTGGCACTTTCAATGCCTGTCATTTTGATTGCTGCAGTGAGCATCGTTGTTGCTAGTACCCTGGTCAACTGGATGATATTCAAAAATCCTGTTTATAATTTTTTGAATGATATCATCGGCAAAGATTCGTACTTTGAAGGTTTGATAAGCTATGTCAATGATGCTGGCGAAAAAACCACTTTAAAAGGTGGAAGAATAGCTGCGCTATTTGCTTCTCTTTTATTAGCGGCGTCAGTAGGGCTTGCAGCTGGAGCGATGACCTTTACGTCCATTCTAGGTTTAGGCGTATTGGAAAGTGTCGCTGCTTTGGGTCTCAGTGCTATTTTCCCCCCTCTCGCATTTATACTTGCACCGGTTGCTGTCATTTGCATAACGGCATTAATGTTTAAATCATTTGTGAGCATGTTAAAAGAAAGCAATATCAAGTCTACCGTTCTTGCGCTGTTTGCATCGGTGGAAGATGTATTTGATAGTGAAAATGTCCACCACAAAGGTAAAACTCCAGCTCGTTTGCGGACGGAAAAAACGATTACTTACATTGTAGTGGGTGTATTAGCGGTTATTGGGGTGCTTTCTCTTGTGATGGCTTCACTCGCCTCTACTGGCGCGTTAGGCACGTTCTTAACTACACACATATTGGGTGCGGGTGAAAATGCAGTTGCTATTGCAACGGCAGTTAGTTATACAGTCGGTATGGGCCTAGCCTTTGTCGGGCAAATTCCTTTCGTGGTTGAAGCGATGGCTAAAATGGTTGCAAATATTGCAACTGTATTTCGCAATAACCCACTCATTTCATGGGCTCCTAAACAACAAGTGAATCATGTTTCGGAGGATATGAGTATTCTTGAAAAAGAACGAGGCAGATTTGATCGCATCCTGGATGGCTTCGGGTCATTCGGATCCTTCTTATTAAAAGCTACCAACGCTGTGGGTAATGGTATGTTGATTATTCCTTCCCTGGCTAAGCTTTTGGAAGGGTTGGTATCAATACCTCTTGCCACGTTATTTGCACGTATATCAGGAGGCGGTGCGGGCTTAAACTCATTGAGCGCAGGGATTTCATCCAGTGCACCGCCTACCAAAGATGATAAAAAAAGGGAATTAGCCTCTAATGCACGCATGTTACAATTATTAGGAAGCCCTGCTCAGCGAGAAAACTATCAGAAAACTGGCTCTCCTATCTACGTCGTCCAAAAAACAAGCAAAAAGAATGATTCGAAGATTGAGAATCCCTTAGGTGCAATCTCTATGAGCGTTATTAAGAGAGGTCGCGGTATGTTTGATGCTCTTAAAGCTGCTGCTAAGCCGGTTAAACCGCCTAAACCTGGTAGAGCGCCCAATGTAGAAAATGACATTGGAGCTGGTAATGGTGACGTTATGCAAACACCACAAGCAAAGATGGGCATGGTGAATAGCTAATCAATGCAAATAACTAACACCGCCATGTCGCTTTAAACCGACATGGCGGTGTCATGTTAAGAAGCGATACTTATGCAACTAACAGAACGTAAGCTTTCCCTCGATAATAAAACAGTTTCACTTTCCTGTGTGGTGCCGGTTTTTAACGAAGAAGCTGTGATCCTGGAATTCATCGCTGCGCTGCAATCAAAGCTGCAGGCGCTCACCGAGCATTTTGAAATCATCATCGTGGATGATGGTAGTCGTGATTATACCATTGAAAAAATTTTGCAAATGCCCAAAAACTCGCATGTTAAGTTATTGGGGTTGTCTCGTAATTTCGGCAAAGAAATCGCACTAACAGCTGGCCTTGAACATGCATCAGGCGATGTGGTTATCTGCATGGATGCAGATTTCCAACATCCTTTTGAATTGTTCCCTGTTTTTTTAAATCACTGGGCCAATGGTTATGACATGGTTTATGGTGTGCGCTATTCCCGCAAATCAGAATCTTATTTGAAGCGGAATTTTGCGCGGATGTTTTATTGGCTGATGCAAAAAATCACCAAAATTGATATGCCTGAAAATGCGGGTGATTTTCGCCTAATGGATCGAAAAATTTTAGACGCATTAAAACAATTCCCCGAACGCACTCGTTTTATGAAAGGCTTATACGCATGGGTAGGGTTCAAAAAAATTGGCGTGCCTTTTGAAGTAAAAGAACGTGCCGCAGGAAAAAGTTCTTGGGGATTTACGCGTTTAACTGAACTTGCTATCACCGGTATTACTTCTTTTTCTGATGTACCCTTGCGTGTTTGGGGGTTTATAGGCTTTATTATTTCTCTCGGTTCGCTCATTTACGCCATCTACATCATCACCGTCACCATGCTCTATGGTGCCGATCTACCAGGCTTTCCCACCTTAGTTGTCGCTATCATGTTTTTAGGTGGTATTCAGCTTTTATCCATCGGTATTTTAGGCGAATATATTGCGCGTATTTTTACGGAAGTAAAACAGCGTCCGAAATATTTGTTGCAGATTAAAGAGGGGTTTCCGGAGTAGTTTTTGTCGCGGCTTCTCGCCCTCACCCCAGCCCTCTCCCGCAACCACCAATAATAATTTTCCCAACTCCTGAGGGCGGGAGAGGGGGACGTTGAAATCACCTTTTGTGTTTTTCCCAACTTCACGAGAACGAAAAAGTGAGAATATCTCTGCTGAGAAAAACACAAAAGGTGATTTCAACGTCCCCCTCTCCCGCCCTCAGGAGTTGGGAAAATTATTATTGGTGGTTGCGGGAGAGGGTTGGGGTGAGGGAAAGAGGGCAATCGCCTGATTACTAAACAAAACAATATCATTATACTTCCCAACCATAAAATATTTTTTCGTGTGCATTTTAAACTGTTTTAAATAATTATCATTCACAAAGGCAAACACGCGCTTTCCACCGTGCCAACGTTGCCAAAATGTATTTTCATTAATAAGCCATTCGTGCGTATCTTGAAAAGCCATGCTATACCATAGCTCCCGCACCCAATTATCTTTAAGAGGAACAGTGGGAGAATCCCAGTCTGCGACCAGCGTGATTCTGCGTTCTAAATATAGCGGGGTATCTTGATAAAATTTAAAATAGTTAACCACTTCATCTTCAGGCTTTAATATTTTCTGCAGTTCTGTCACCAACGGCTTTGCCGTATTCTGATTAAGATGCGTCGCACCGAACGACACCACCATTAAACAAGCTGAGCTGCAAATAAAACAGGTAATAAACAAGGGAAGCAGGGTGCGTTGCCTAAGTAAGCATACCGCAGCTAATGCACTGAATAAGATAATACCGGCAATCACAAGTAGATAAGACGCAGGTAAAAACGACAAGTTGATTTGCGGATTATAAGGCAAAGCAAGTAAGCAAGTGGTGAGCGCGGCTGCGAGTAGCACAAAAAGAATGGTACCAAATAAAATGCCAGCCTTGTTTGTTATGCGCCAGTTATCTGAAAGATAGTTGCCTGTTAGGAGGGCTAGCGCTGGAAAGATCGGCAAGATATATCCGATGATTTTAGAATGCGGAATGGAAAAAAAGATAAAAACAATGCCTACCCACAGCAACAAATACAATTCAACCGCGCGCGTTTGCCGTCCTTTCCAACAATGTTTGATGTGGCTGATGAGGGTTTGAATGAAAAAAATGGTCCAAGGGAAAAAACCAGCCAGCACAATGGGTGCGTAAAACCAAAACTGTGTTTTGTTGTTAAATTCCGCAGCCGACAAAAAGCGCGTGACTTGTTGTGTCACAAAAAAGTAATGCAAAAATGCCGGATTAGCACGCTGAACGAGAATATACCAAGGCAACACAATGACTGCGAACAGTAGAATGCCGATAACAAGATGGATTTTTTTTAATAGAGATAAACGTCCTAACAAAAACATCCAGGCACCCGCAATCATGGCGGGAAAAGCAAGACCAATTAATCCTTTGGTGAGCACAGCAAAAGCAGAACAAATGTAAGCAGCGATTAAAAAGAAGCTGCGCGCTTTACCCTCACTTTGCACGCCACAAATAAAGAAAAGGAGTGTGCTGCTAATGAATACCGCCACTTCTAAATCTAAATTCGCATAATGTGCGGCACCAAAATAAAGCGGCGTCGTTGCCAAAATGAGTGCTGAAAGCAGACCTGTGCGCCTATCGAATAAATACCTGCCGCAGCTATAGGTAACAAGACAGCCAATAATACCCAGCAAGGCAGGAAAAAGGCGTAAAGCCCATTCACTGATGCCAAACAGCTGAATGGCGGCGGCTTGTAGCCAATAATAAAGAATAGGTTTATCTAAAAAAGCGACCCCATTGACGCGGGGTGTGATGAAATCTCCAGATGCTACCATCTCACGCGCGACTTCAGAGTAACGACCTTCATCGGGTGTGAATAAAGGGTGATGGCCTAAATAAAACAGGTAAAAGCAACCTAACACCGCAGCAATTGCGATAAAGTCAAAAATAAAGTGATGGTTTTTTTTAAGTGACACTTGTCGATTCTCGTTAGTTGTCTTAAGCTCGTTTGATGACGAAGCGCATTGTACTTTGTGCAGACGATTATGGGCAAGCTCCTGAGATATCTCAGGGGATTCTTGCTTTAATCAAATACGGACGGCTGTCAGCGGTTAGCTGCATGGTTAATACCCCTTATTGGCTAGAACATGCCAAATGGTTGCTTCCGGTGCAACCCAATGTTGATATTGGCCTGCATTTTAATTTAACCCATGGTAAGGCTCTTTCCTCTGCTTTTATAGCAAAATATGGCGAAAACCTGCCTCCGCTCCCCGTTTTATTAAGACAGGCTCTGCTGCGCCAACTAGATAAAGCCGCCTTAGAGGCTGAATTTTCAGCCCAGATTGATCGTTTCAAGGAGGGGGTTGGTTTCCAGCCGGCCTTCATCGATGGGCACCAGCATGTGCATCAATTTCCTGTCATTCGGGAAGCGTTCGCTAGCGTCTATCAGCAACGGTTTAAAAAGCAGCAGAAGCCTTATGTGCGCCATGTGAATCCACGTTTCGATCTGGCCGATTTTTTTAATAATTTCAAAAAATTAATCATTTTTATCAGTGGTGCCCCCGGATTTGGGCGATTACTAGAAGCGCAAGAAATACCCACTATTAGTTCCCACACGGGTATGTATTCGTTTGCAGAGGCGGCCAATTACAGAGCATTATTTATAGGCTTTTTAAAAGCTTGTGACGATGGCGGCCTCATTATGTGTCATCCGGGTCTAAAAGCAGCAGGTAATACCTCTGATCCTATCGCTGATGCACGGTACTTGGAATATCAATATCTTTTTGGCGACAAGTTCCTCTACGATTGCCACCAACAGAAAGTGGTGCTTGGGCGGTATTATTAAAACCCGTTAGTGCTTTTCGGGTCCTTTAATTGCCCAGATAATCTGTTATACTTTATTATCATCCGTGTGTCCTGCCTTAAGGTTTATCCCTCGCAGCAAGATATATCCGATGTAGGTATTTTGTTTAATCAGTAAAGGTAAGGTGTTATGTCCGAAAGAGAATTAGGAACCGTCAAATGGTTCAACAACAGCAAAGGTTATGGCTTTATTCAACGTGATAAAGGTGGCGATGTGTTTGTTCACTATAGAGCAGTCCGTGGTGAAGGTTATCGCACCCTTGAAGAAGGCATGCGCGTAGAATTCACTGTCACGCAAGGCCAAAAAGGCCTTCAAGCCGAAGACGTTTCTGTTGCTCAGTAACAGGGAAGTGTTTCTTCAAAAAACATTGCTGTTTAGGCCTTGTGTTTAAGCGGCGATGTTTTAAAAGAAGTTGTGTTTAAAAAAATAAGTCCCTATCCCTAGTCGTTAGTGTTCACCAATTTCAATAAGTGAGGAATGTGTCTTGGCGAAGTTGGATATGCTTGAAAAAAAATTATTACATTACACAGGAAAAGCCATAGCTGATTTCAATCTGATACAAGCGGGCGATCGTGTGATGGTTTGTGTTTCGGGTGGCAAAGACTCATTCACCATGACGCGCATTTTGAAGTTGTTGCAGCTACGCGCAAAAATAAAATTTGAATTATTCGCTTTTACGCTCGATCAATCACAGCCAGGTTGGAATGACGCAGCTCTACGCGCTTGGTTTGAAAACAATAATATTCCCTATGAAATTTTAACGCGCGATACGTATTCCATCGTCAAAGAAAAAATCCCCGAAGGGCAAACGTATTGTTCTTTATGTTCGCGCTTGCGACGCGGCATTATTTATCGATACGCCGAAGAAAAAGGCTTTAATAAAATTGCCTTGGGACATCACCGCGATGATTTAATTCGCTCATTATTAATGTCCATTTTATATAATGGCGAAATCCGTTCCATGCCGCCGAAATTGCTTAGTGATAATAAAAAACATTTGGTTATTAGGCCGTTGGTCTATTGTCAGGAAAAAGACATCGCAGCATTCGCTAAAGCGATGGCCTTTCCTATCATTCCTTGTACCCTATGTGGCTCGCAAGAAAATTTGATGCGTAAACGCGTAAAAACCCTGATTGATCAATTAACCTTGGAAAACCCTAAAGTGCCTAGCAATATGCTGCATGCGTTAAGTGCGATCAAGCCAAGTCAACTGATGGACAAGACATTTTGGGATTTTAAAAATTTAGAAAAATCAAAAAAAGAAATAATCACAGAGGAAGAGGCAGGTAGCTGTGGAATGGAAGTGTTTGGTTTTTAATGGTTATGAAAAGAATCCACTTTAGCCTGCTCACTCAACAAGCGTTCCGTTTCCACTTCCAACTGATGAAGAAGCGAGTGAAAATCTGCTACATCGTTTTTCTTGATATTCGTCTCCATGGCCATCAATAGTTTTTTCAAGCGCGGCAGTCCGCAATAGCTGACGCCGCCATGTAATTTATGTACACGTTGCAATAATTCTTTAAATTGATTGTCGGCAAAAGCTTGATGAATGGCTTTCACATCATCGCGCAGTGTTTTGCAAAGAAAATTAAGCAATTCTTCAGCCACTTCTTTTTTGTTTCCAGCTGTTTTTATGGCTGCATCCCAATCAATAATGGGAAGCGATGATAATTCAAGTTCCGTGGTCATATCTTATTCCTTATTAAATACCGCCATCGCTTCAATGTGTGAGGTGTGAGGAAACATATTGATAATACCGGTGTGAGTCAATGTGTAGCCATATTGATTCACTAGCTCGCCTGCATCGCGCGCAAGCGTTGCCGGATTGCAGGAGACATAAACAATGCGTTTTGCCGCAAATTTGGCAAAAAGTGGCAGTATTTCCTTTGCGCCCGTACGCGGTGGATCCAGTAAAATTTTGTCGTAGGAACGATTAACCCAAGGCGCATCCGTTGGTGGTGCTTGCAAGTTGGCTGCATAAAAATCAGCATTGTTAATATTATTATGTTTGGCGTTGTCTTCTGCGCGCGTTACCATTTCCCCGCTGCCTTCTACACCGATGACATGCTTCACCTGGCGCGCAATGGGGAGCGTGAAATTCCCAATCCCACAATAAAGATCCAACGCTGTTTCTTCTGCATTTAAGGCTAATAATTCGATGGCTTGTTTCACCATCAGGCGATTGATATCGAGATTGATTTGTGTGAAATCTAACGGGTGAAATAAAAATTCAAGATCATAATCAGGCAGTGTGTAGCTTAGACGCTCAGGCGTTTGTTCAGGCCAAATTTTTTGAATGAGCAGAGGTGCATTGGGCTGCAAATAAATATGAAATTGATGTTGCTTGCCAAACGCGATTAATTTTTCTTTATCACCAGATGATAACGTTTCCATGTGCCTGAAAACTAAGGCCACATCGGTATCGCCCACCGCAATTTCGATTTGCGGAATATGCATCAAACAATCGAGTGAGCCAATTAATGCTCTTAACAAAAGGAAGCGCTCACCGATTTCAGGGTGCAGCACAACGCATTTTTCAAGATCGGCCAAATAGTTGCTGGCTTTTTCTCTGAAACCCACCAGCATTTTATCTTTCTTGATTACAAACTTGGCGCCCAAGCGCGCTTTGCGTCGGTAGCCGACGGTTGCAGCGCTAAGCGGTGGGAGAAGAGTGCTCGGTGTGACATGACCAAAATGCTTTAATTGATCCAGCAAGGTTTGCTGCTTTAATTGCATTTGCGTTTCCATGCTCATGTGTTGCAGGCTGCAGCCGCCGCATAAACCAAAATGCAAGCAGGGTGGGGTGACACGTTCAGCTGAGGGGGTGATGACTTCAAGCAAGGCCGCTTCGTTATAACTGCTGTGTTTTTGCGTGATTCTGTAGGCAACCGTTTCACCCGGCAAAGCGCCAGCAATAAACGTCGTTTTTTTATCAATGGAAGCAATACCGCGTCCATCGTGGCTTAAGGCGTGAACGTTGGCGGTAGCCGGTTCTTTTGTTTTGTCAATATTTACATTTTTATTCATAAGGATGACAATATAAGTGTAAGTAAAAGATTAAGAGAGTTTTCAGGAAATAAGACTATATATTGATTAAGAAAAAAATACAAACTTGTACAAAATTTGAAAGGTTCTATACTGATAAATGGGTGCTTTTTGTAGGGATTCGTCCAAAACCTTTAAGTGAAATTTTAAGGGAACGCGATAGTGGCATGGTGTGCAAGTCCTCGTGAAAGTGACGCAGGAAGCTGTGTCAGAGGAGGAAAGCCTAAAGTGCTGCTGAGGTTTCCACTTTATGGACTACTGGGTTTTTTAAGACTACCCTACAAAAGCACTTATTTATCGGTGTAGTGATTAAGGGTTCCACCTTCGATCTTGTATCTTCAAATAAACTTCCGTAACGTAGATTAACGCACTGATAGGCGCAAGGGAGTTTCTTATGACAAACACGACCAATCCCACCATCGAATTAGAAAATCAGTATGGCGCTAAAAATTACGCCCCTATGCCCGTTGTTTTAACCAAGGGTCAGGGTGTGTATGTGTGGGATGATGCTGGAAACCGTTATTTAGATATGATGAGTGCATATTCTGCGGTAAGCCATGGCCACTGTCACCCAACGCTTGTGAAAGTCTTACAGCAGCAAGCAGAGCGGCTTACCATCGTTTCCAGGTCTTTTTATACAGACCAATTAGGGCCCTTTCTTAAAAAAGCATGTGAATTAACGGGGTTTGAGCGCGCTCTGCCAATGAATACCGGCGCTGAGGCTGTTGAAACCGCTTTAAAAGCGGCAAGGAAGTGGGCGTATACCGTAAAGGGTGTTCCGCATGATCAGGCTGAAATCATTGCCTGTAAAGGTAACTTCCATGGCCGCACGATTACGATTATTGGTCTTTCGACAGAACCACAATATCAAGCAGGGTTTGGTCCATTTCCGCCGGGTTTAAAAACGATTCCTTATGGCGAGCCTGCGGAACTTGAAAAAGCCATTACAAAGAACACGGCCGCTTTTTTAGTGGAGCCACTCAAAGGTGAGGGTGGAATTATTTTGCCGCCTGATGGTTATCTCAAAGAATGCGCGGCGATTTGCAAAAAACATAATGTGTTGCTGATTTGTGATGAAATTCAAACTGGATTAGGCCGCACGGGAAAATTGCTCGCTTTTCAACATGAAGACATGAAGCCTGATGCGATTGTTTTGGGTAAAGCGTTGGGTGGTGGATTAATTCCTGTTTCATTATTTTTAACAAGCAAAGAAGTCATGGATGTTTTTACACCGGGAGATCATGGCAGCACTTTTGGTGGCAACCCACTTGCAGCGAGCGTCGCCTCTGCGGCACTCGATGTGTTGATCGAAGAAAAGCTTATCGAAAAAGCAGCGAGCATGGGCGATTATTTTTTAAAAAGCCTGAAAAATATTCATTCGCCCATTATTAAAGAAGTGCGCGGCAAAGGCTTATTAATAGGCGTGGAAGTAAAAGAGGGTTATTCGGCGCGCGATATTTGTCTCAAACTTTTAGTGCATGGCATTTTGTGTAAGGAAACGCATCGCACCGTGATGCGTTTTGCGCCGCCATTGATGGTGACGAAAGAACAAATTGATACAGCGGTAAACGCATTGAAGCAAGTTTTTGAAGAAATGGAAAAACAACCAGCCGCATTAAAATAAGTGGTGTTATTTTCCGTTTGCAAACCACTGCGGATCCACTTCAAACTCATTTGCAATTTTTTGCAAGAGTGTAGGATCTGGTATTTGTTGTCCCTCAATTAAGCTCCAAGCTTGCTGTTTAGAAATGTCCAGCATCTTGCTTAAAATAACAGCGCGATCGCGAACTTGAGCGGGCGCATCGGTTTGATCCAAGCAATAATTTAATTTCTCTGCAAATCCTTTTGCACTCATTGGCACGGCCTCTACTCTCCTTGAGATATTGTCTTCGAGTATACTGTCAGGGTTTGGAGGCGAGCAATAATGAATATCCCTTTGTAAAAACAGTAGTTTTACTAATAAAACTAAAGGTTCGCAGACAATTTCTTATAAGCCATCCCATAAATAATCATTCCTAAAGGAAGGGTCCAGATGAGACCAATGCCTAATGGAATGGCGCTAACGATAATAATTAGCATTTGCAGGAAGCTAAGCCCAATTAAATTCCATATATTTGAGCGTGTCGCGCAGAAAGAACGCTTGAGGGCGTCTACGGGCTTCAATTCTTTATCAAGCACAAATGCGACGGATAAGATCATTCGCACGAACAGATAGACGATGGCGACTAAAGCCACGATGCCAAGGATAACGCCAAGTACAAACCAAAGAGGGCTGATTGCCATGATGGCAGGGCAGACCGCGATGAGAATGATTTCAGGGATCAGAATAACTAAGATTTGCAAGATATAAACACCTATTAATTTCAGCGCTAGGTCTAAATTGAAAGCGCGAAACAGGAGTTTGTAAGTGATGGGCATGCCTTTAGCACGCACAATGCCAATGTACATTAGGCCGCCTTGTAAGAGAAAATTCACCACCAGAAAGGCGAAACTAAACAGCAAGCTAATAAAGACGGATACGTTTTCCACTAAAGATAAAATGAATTGAAAAGCAATCGCTATCACAAAGAAAATCCCGATCGCTGCCCAGAATGTTTTTTTTGCGCCAGATACTTTTTCCCATGATAAAGTAATGGTTTCAATAACTGGCAGTAAGTCGGTGTTTTTATTTTGTTTTGAAGGATTATTAGCCATTGTGAATGTCCTCTTGAGGGGTGGAAGACTTAACCTTATTATACGGTTCTATTTCGTTGGCCCACAATGGCGGGTTACCCTAGTCAGTGTTTACTGCTAGTATATTTGCATCACGCCAAAATTGCCTATATAGTACGCATAAATTACAATATAGCCAAAATAATGAGCGATTCGAAACGAGGCAGTTATGGCGAATAACCGACAAGTTCCTGCATTGCGTGATATGGCGTTTGAAACATTAGCCAAACACAGTTTATTTAGTGTCGAGATACCCGCAGAATCTACTCCTGACTACCATGAGAAAGTGATGGGTGTTTTCGTTCAGATGCTAAATGAAAAACGAATGCCTAAATTTCTGCATGCAATTGCTGATGACGATAGAAAAACAGTGAAAGAAATGTTGGATGTGAATCCTGAATTAATAGTTATCGAGCCACCAAAACGCCTTGAGATCGAAAGCAAGCTTACTTGGAATAAATTTTATGCTGAAAAAGCATTTACAATGGCAATCAAACGTAAGCAGCTTGAAATGGTTAAGCTGATGCTGCCTTATTTAGACCAGATAGAAAATAGCAAAGCCGAAGTATTAGCAGAATGGGTAGTGCCACCCATAGCAGATGATATTGAAGCAAGCATCCCTGTAGAGTATGGCATCTATCTTAAATCACTGGTCAATGTGTTCGCCGAAGAACGTTTTTCTGATTGCAAGTTAAGTCAAAAAACAGAAGCAGCGTTGCATTCATTGTTTAATATGCTACTACCAAAGAAAGCCGTTAAGTTAGACGATTACATTGATGTGGAATTATTTTTCCTTGCTGCATGTTTAGCATATCGTAATAACGATAAGGCATTTCAAAACCAGCATCAACGGAATGCTTTTTGTATTCGTGTGATTGGTTTAATACAAAGTGTACTGCCACCAGAGACGGGGAAGGTTTTTTGCCAAGGTTTATATTATGTGGTCAAAGAAAACAGGAAAATAAGTGCGCGTGCTGATTCCTTGAAGCTTTCTGACGATATGCCTTTTTATCGTTCTTCTCTTCAGCCGCGTGTTGGCTTGGGTTTTGACTTTATGGCGGGCAACGCTGGTACCTCGCTTAGTAGGTGGGGCGCCAGCAGCATATCCTCGCTTTTACCTATTTGGAAAAACTATCTCAAGCAAGTACAACAAGCATTGGGAGCATTACGCAGCGATTGCAGCAACAGCTTAACCTGCTCTTTGCAGAATGCGAGCAGTCGGCTGGTGTGATTCGCTAAAACGTTTAGTCTATTATTTTCGCCGCAATTAGCGTGTTTTTCAGCAATACAGCGACAGTCATTGGTCCAACACCACCAGGCACAGGCGTAATCCACGCGGCTCTTTCTTTTGCGGCTGCAAATTCTACATCGCCTGTGAGTGTGCCATCAGCGAGGCGAGTTATACCAATATCAATTACGGTTGCGCCTTCTTTGATCCATTCCCCGCGAATAATGCCGGGTTTGCCAATCGCGCTTACTAAGATATCGGCTTGTTTCACGAAATAAGCTAAGTCTGTTGTGAATCGATGGCAAATGGTGACGGTGGCACCCGCAATTAATAGCTCAAGCGCCATTGGTCGTCCGACAATGTTTGATGCACCAACGACGACTGCGTGTTTGCCTTTATAGGATTGACCAATATGATTGAGTAGCAGTATCACCCCTTGTGGGGTGCAAGGACGTAATAGTGGACGACGCTGCGCAAGCCTTCCTAAGTTGTAGGCATGAAACCCATCTACATCTTTGCCTGGGTCTATGCATTCTAGTACTTTTTCTGCGTCAATGTGCTTAGGTAGAGGCAGTTGCAGCAAAATACCATCTACGTTGTTATCTTTATTCAATGAGTTGATGAGATCAATTAATTTTTTTTCTTCAATAGTGTCTGGAAGATGATGATAAAAAGAAAGAACACCCACTTGCACACAAGCTTCACGTTTGTTTTTGACATAAATAGTGGAAGCAGGGTCTTCGCCGATCAAAATAACAGCGAGCCCAGGAGGACGTTTTCCATCGGCGCAATGCCTGCGGACAATGCCTGTTATTTCCTCTTTGAGTTCTGCTGCAATTTTTTTTCCATCGATTAATTGAGCTGGCATGCTTTCATCCACTATTTTACTTGCGTTTCAAACCATGGATTATACAATAAACCCGGTTAGAATCATTGACGATTTTCACTACGATCAGTATGATCCGATCTCTGTTAAACGGGGTATAGCGCAGTCTGGTAGCGCACCTGCTTTGGGAGCAGGGTGTCGGGGGTTCAAATCCCTCTACCCCGAAAAAATAGCGATAGGTCAAACTGTCATCATATTAAGAAAGCGCCCGTAGCTCATTCGGATAGAGCACCGGCCTTCTAAGCCGGGGGTGACAGGTTCGAATCCTGTCGGGCGCGTAGTTATTTACACACTTCAATATATGGCGGACGTAGCTCAGTTGGTAGAGCCCCGGATTGTGATTCCGGTTGTCGCGGGTTCGAGCCCCGTCGTTCGCCCCGTCTTTGGGCCGTTAGCTCAGTTGGTAGAGCAGCTGACTCTTAATCAGCGGGTCGTTGGTTCGATCCCAACACGGCCCAGATAATTGAAATATAAGTATAAATTCATACTTTCGCTGATTGTAAAAACATCCCTAAAAAAGCTCTGTGGGGCACTGGCGGGGCACACAGAAATAAATAATCGCAATCAATCGGGATAAACTTCATCTCGCTTCGTTATAATTAATTTTTGTCAAATTACAAAAGTTTCGCTAGGAGTGTGCGACATGGAAATAATGGCAATCGTGGTTTTTGTATTGGTTCTGTCTCATCTTAGCCTTAACTCCAAAGTTAAGCATCTGCAACAATTATTAGATCAGAATTTACCAAGCGATCTGGGTCCTAAAATAAATCGACTACAAGAGTTGTTGGATGACGAGGGTGTGCTTGAGGCTATCGAGGCCATAGCAGACGAACACTCGCGCGATGACACAATAGATGAAGATGATGAAAGTGAGATTCTTAATGCTTTGTTGGGCCTGCCAGAACCAGAAGATTTTGATGAAAATACTTTCCCCGCCACTGTTAGTGTCAAAGAAGTAGCAGCGCGGTTTGGTAAATCAGAGATTAAAATTGTTGAAATTTACATTCATTATCTCCAGAGGCGGATTGAGTATGTCGCGAGCTTAGTAGATAAAGGAAATACGACCACATAATTTTTATGTTATGTGTGCTGATCTAAACGGCACCAGTGGTAAAGCATCCAAAATTAAATAGTATTGTTTATATGGTTATAGTTCAAAGAGCGGCTTTTGTTTTTTTTCGCACTCTGTTTTGAGGTTGTTTACTATATCTCTTGAGATCGTTAATAAAAAATCAATATTAATAAATCCCCTTGTTCTATAGTCGGGACTATGGACAGCGGAGCATCTTCCTTGGGAGTATATCACTTCGCATCGGGTAAAAAGATTAAGTGAAGATTCAGAAGGAGTAGTGTCGTTTAATTGGATTAAAAGCTCTTGGTGTAAAGAACTTTTATCGACAAACCTTTTTTTTCTGGTATTTCAACTGTAAACTCTATTTTGTATATATTCTTTAGCGCATTTTTTATGCTCTGATAAGTGCTGCCAATTTTTTTGATATATTTATCCTCGTTGCTAGAGGAGCTTACGTCCCATTGGTAAAGAAAAACAATGTCAACTTTATCTAAGAGAATTTTTTCTTGAGTGCTTGTGTAATTACTGAGAAGTTTTTTAAATCTGCGACCTGAAGAAGTGATTCCATGGTGGAAGTAGCGTGAATATGCTAGGCGCTCAATTAGTGCATATAGTGATGGGATGGCAATTTTTGCATATTGATCTTCGGTGAGGCTTGCTAGAGATTTTAATCCTTTAATTTTGTCGAGTAGCTCTATTGCATCATCAAAATACATTTGATTGAATTGGGTTACTTTTTCAGTATCATTTGTGTAATTCATGATTGCTGCTATCCTTAATAGCCATTCAGGTAGCTGTTGATATAGATTCCTTGCATGTGTTCGGTATATGGTTGAATGAGTACCAGCTAAGGCTGCAAGCGCTTCCAATAGCAATTATAAATAACGCCGAAAAGCAGCATGTATGCCTGATCCATGTGTTGCTAGAAACCTTCTTCTCTTTTGTGAATATTTTGAAGCTTAGGTTTAGAGAGTGAACATCTTCAAATTTGCGCAATGAAGCTTCGGCAATATGAATAAGTTTTCTGTTTCTGCAATCAAGCAACCAAAAAATAATTGTTATTAATATAAAAATTATGCTGGCTATAGTGATAAATTCATTCTCGGTTTTGCATGGTAAGTTGCTGCTCTTGATTAGAAGGAAGCCTACGCCAGTTACATATAAAGAGAAAAAAATTATGTAATAACGAAATAGAGAAATTCTCTGATTGGCATGAAGTTCAAAATATCTCCAGCCGTGTTCAAATACTAAGCGATCATCCTTAACGTTTGTTTTATCGGCAGCATTTACCATAATCTGTGATATCCCTTTGCGGTTGAAATTTGACCAATCATTACATTTTGATCTTTAATTGATTTGTTTTTTTATTCTAGCAAGTGTAGCCCGGATAAACGCTTTCTGTTTATCCGGGGTTATAATATCATTTATTCATTTGCTGTTTTCTCAATAAACCAATACATTTCCCCAAAGAAGAATATTTTTTTGTAAACAGGCATGATTCACTGGCAGGGGAAGGAAGCGCGCCTGATTATTTTATGACTATTGATTAAATATTTATGGCGATTATTTTAACGATTTACTAGTTCTCGTATGAGTGCAGGATCATTCTGAATACACTTCAAATATGCACGACTGATGCTGTCAGGATCACGTTGATGTTGTTCCCATTTTCTGAGTGTCTCGATATTGATATGGTATACAGCAGAAAATTCTCTCTGTGACAACTTTAATTTTTTGCGTAGCTTGCTTACATCAGGCGAGGTTTGAAGTGTCACCAAGCCTTTCTTTTTTGCTTCTTTCAGTGCGCTGATTATGTCTTTACCTAATTTGCTCATGTTAGCCTCCTAATAATTCGTCAATCATCTTATGCAGTTCTGCTTTTTCGCTAGCATCAATGTTTTCTTGGTCTGACTTTTTAAACAGTGTCACCAACAAAACGATATACTCGCCATCGTAATAATAGAGGACTCGTAAGCCGCCGCGCTTGCCGCCCCCTTTGCCTGTTGCCCAGCGTATTTTTCTAATACCGCCAGTATCTCTGACAATTGCTCCCTGTTCAGGATCAAGGGCTAAGGTATCGATTAACTCCTGTAATGCTTCGAGCGTCATAGCCTTTTTGGCTAGGCGTATGAATCGGGGTGTTGCTTTAACCTCTATCATCTATATCTCCCTTATTTATATTATAGCACATAGTACCAGTAGTACAATGTCCTAGCATGGCGATTTTTTTGTTTGAGAGTGCTGTTCTCTCATAGAATAGTGATGATATTTGCCTATCAAGTTGGCGTGCTGACCAGCCGCCGCGCATGGCCTTGGTTTCATAGAAAGCCCTGGCGGATGCGTCTTTAACGGTTAATAGGCGCACATAGGCTGACCATGGTAGGGGAAAGCAGTTGGTTAGTGCGATTAAATCAATTGTTGTAGCTTGTTTAGCGGCTGATTTTCTCGGAATTTTTCTTTTTCGAGATTCTCCAGACAGTGTCTGGAGAATTTGCTCTCTTGGCCAGGATAGGTAAAAAGCACGCATATTCCATATGTTCGATTTGGTAAAGCCTCGGCCAAAGCGTGAGGTTAAATCTGTTGCCAGTCTCTCAACTAATAAGACCCCGTATTTTGCTCGTGAAGCGCCGCTTTGCTCAAATTCAACAACACGTCGCCCGATTTCCCAATATGAGGCAGACATGATTGAGTTTGCTGATCGACTGGCGGTGTGTCGTGCATCTTCCAGCAGGTTGACAATATCTGTGTGAATGTTCTTATAGCCGGTGATTGTAAGCATTTTTTTGGTAGTCATAATCCATATCATCCATTTTAAGTTTTTAAACTAAACCGTTGCCTGATTGATTGATGGAAATAAAAGGACTGGTGAAGCTTTCTTTACTCCCATTTTTAGCAAAATATGATTTGCAATCATTTGCATTGGATTACGCAGTCGTTCAATATCTAGCATGATGTAGCCAGCAGTCACATCGGCATTCATCTTATGATTGAGTAGCCTTTTCAATGCATAAGCTGGAATATCGAGGCTCTCTGCAATAGTGATAAACGTTCGTCTTAAATCATGAACAGAAAATTGAATACCTGATGCCGCAATTACCTTTGCAATTTGTTTTCGAGGTTCAATGATGTGACCGGCAGCGCCAGGACCAGGAAAAACAAAATCACTGGTGGTAGTTCGCTTTCGGCTAGATAGAAGGTTAAATAGATAATCAGGCAGAGGAAGAGAGTGCGCCAGATTATTTTTAGTGTCAGTAATTGTAAGGGTTTTGGCCTTTAAATCAATTTGTTTCCAGCACAATTTTGCGGCTTCTTGGCGGCGCAGGCAGGCCTGTGAGCAAGATTAGAATTAGATAATCACTGCGTTATGCCATGCCTCCAGTTCGTGAGCCTTTATAAAGGTCTGTAGGCGATCAACACATAACCTATTAAGTTAAGGCATTTTTTACACAACTAAAATTATCTAATTTATTCCTATTCCTAGTATGTAACAGGGTCAGGCCTGACTCGTTGACTCTTTAGTGATCCCCAGCACTTCATAACGTGACTGGCATAATACACACCTTACGGCGGCTTGAAAGTGAAGCAAAAGTCATCAGCGAACTGTATGGCCTTAACTACAACTAATTAAGTCAACAAGTCAGGCCTGACACCGTTTCATTAACTACAACTAATTAAGTCAACAAGTCAGGCCTGACACCGTTTCAACTAATTCTGTTAAGGCTGCGCGAAACTGGGCTGATTTAATTTGGGTTTTTAATGTATTTAATAGGGATTTGTAGTCTGAGTCTAAATGCAATGACGAAACTTGCGACATAGAAATTTCCTTATTAAATTATTTGGGGTTTGTTGTTGCGGGACATAGCGCGAAGAATGGAATCCAAAACCACATCAAGATACTTGCCAACATCTTCTGCCAAGAATCTTAACACCATGTAACTATTTTCTTGAAGCAAAATATCTTTTCGACGATCACGTCGGTAAGCTGTAGGATCGGCAAGGTGTTGCTCGCCGTCAATTTCAATGGCTATGCGTGCATCTGTGCAGAGTAAATCTACTTCCATACGCCCTAAGCCATCAAAAGGAATGGCTAATTCAACATTTAGACGAAAGCGTCCTGCTGTTTGCGGCAAAGTTTCAAGGCGACGATAGAGAAAGGCTTCAGTGGCGCTACGTGCGCGATTGACGCCTTCTTTATCTAGTATTGAAGGTGAGGCAACTTGAACAAACAACTTTGCTAAGGGCTGGTCTACGCCATCACGAATTAATCTTCGAACAGTTGTAGCGTAATCAGCTTTCCATTTGGGGTCTACGGGGAGTGGAATATCAGCGGGCCAACCAGGGATAGCACTGGCAGGAAGAAAAATTTTATAACCAACAGCTTCATAAGCTCTACATCTTCGATTAAACATGCGCTCAAGCATTGGTACATTGAGATCGGCATAGTCATATACCTGTACTTCTTTCTTGAGATCGTGAAGACGGTGAAGTCTACCTACGTATTGAGCAATAGTACCGCGCCATGAAACAGGTAACGTGAGGAATAAAGTATCGAGACGTGCGTCATCAAATCCTTCGCCAATAAATCGACCTGTGGCAAGTAAAACGCGTTCTTCGTTTTCGGGAATATCTTTCATCTGTTGGATAGTGGTATTAATTTTTTTAGTACTCATCCCGCCACGTAACACAATGACATGTTGAATGTGGGGTGTTAGCAGTAGGATGAGTTGGTCCAAGTGTTCATTTCGTTCTGTCAAAACAACAGGTGATCGACCGTTTTGGACGGATTGGATGACGTCACTACAAATTAATTGATTACGATCAGGATCAGTTATCATTTCGCCGTAAAGATCTTGGAATTGGAGACGTAGGTTTTCATTAATGGGTTTTTCAGGGCGAAAACGGGTGGGTCGGACTAAAACGGTATGTTCAAATGGATGTGTGGCAGCTTGGTCTTTGGCATTAACGCGATAGCGTATTGGGCCACATCGCATAGTGATGATGGGGTGATGGCCATCTTTGCGTGCAACTGTGGCGGATAACCCAGTGATGAATCTCGCTTTTGACTGGCAAATCACCTTTTCAAAGCTGGAGGCAGGTAGATGGTGACACTCATCAATAATGAGATGCCCATACTGTCTGATAAGATCATCAACAACATCTTTTCGGATGACACTTTGAATAACAGCTACATCTATTAGTCCTGTGGCTTTTTTTCGTCCTCCGCCAAATTTTCCTATTGCTTCTCTTGGCAAATCAAGAAAGGTTAGAAGTCGTTCTATCCATTGTTCTTGAAGTTGTTTGCGGTGCACAAGAATTAAGGTATTCACTTTCCTATTCGCAATCAGCCATGCACCGATAACTGTTTTTCCGAAAGCCGTTGTTGCTGATAATACACCAATGTCAGTTTTAAGCATTGCTTCGGCAGCCGCTTTTTGTTCTGGTCGTAATGTGCCCATGAAATTAGATATTAATGGTTGGCCATTGTTCAATTCATCTTGAATACTAAATTTAATTTTTAAATCGGTAAGTAGTTGTTGGATGTCATCCATGCAGCCACGAGGTAGTCCAATATGATTTTGGTGGTTATGAGCGCAGCTGATAATGCGAGGCTTATCGAAAACAGGGAGCCGCATTGCTTGTGCTTTGTAAAATTCAGGATTTTGAAAAGCGGCGAGACGGATTAAGCGATTTTTAAGCGCAGCAGTTAATGTATTTTTTTCAATATAGATTTCATTTCCAACTATTAGTTCTAACTTTTCTGGTAAGTTACCAGTGATAGAGTTTGCCTCACGGCGGCTTGAAGGCCTATTCCATGGGGTCGGATTATCTTCTTCCGCCACATCGAGGCGTACCCCTATAACGCGACCTTTTGCTTCTGCTTGATGGACAATATTCTCAATTTCAAAACGATCTATTTTTTTTAAGGTTGCAAGGAAGGCCCATTGGTCTTCGTAAGCAACTAAATTTTCGTCGACAAAGACACTATTGCCCGCCTTGCGAGCCTTTTTTTGGAGTGGCAAAGCAATAAGATTTCCGAGGCCACCTCTCGGTAGTGTATCTTGATTTGGAAAAAATCGATCATAAGAATCTAAGCCTATGTCTGGGTGGCGTTCCATGGTTTCGGTTAATAGGTGAGCTCCTAGTTTTCGCGCTAAGCTTGCAGAAATTGCCTCCGAAAAAAATAACCAAACATGAGCGCCTTTACCGGAACGTGACCGCTCTAATGCGGCGGGTAAATTCATTTGGTGACAGGTTTTGAGAAAGGCCACAGCATCTTCTTCCCAACTAGCTTTGTCAAAATCTGTTGCTAGAAAAAAACAAGTTTCGTCGAGTAGCATGGGATAGATACCCATTACAAAATCCCGGCCATTGCTATCGACGCCTTGTAGGTGTGACTGGATAACGTCATCAGTGACAGGTATGAACCGTTGAAATTGACACTCGAGACATTTTATTCTGGGTTTTTCGCAAACACCACGGACCCACTCATTGCTGCATACAGGGGAGTACCCCGATTTTTTGGTTTTACTATTTTCAAAGCGGCGAGGATAGATATCCTCACGCCCTCTAAAAAGAGACCGAAATATATCAATTTTATCTGAAGGTGAGGAGTAGTGCGTTGTCATGATCGGCTACTTTAGTTGATGAACACTCACAATATCAACAATATTATCGGGTTTTGTAGGTAATTCGATGATCTCGGATGACTTTTTCACTCCCATGGATTTTAAAAGAAAGTCAGTAATTAGATGAAATTGCTATTTTAACCCCGGATAAACAGAAAGCGTTTATCCGGGCTACGGCTTGCTGAGTCTTTAGGATAACTCGCGCTCAGCAAATATTTTCATCAATCTCCTTTTGAGTGATGGTACCGCTATCTACTAAGTAGTCTACATACTCTTGTTGCTTTTTTGGGTCGAACCCGTCATACATTTCTACGTCGCGCATTATTACTTTACCCCTTAAATGAGAGATGGTTTTATCAATGGTCTTGATCAGTACTTGTGTGCGATCAAGATTTTTTACGAGAATGTGCTTGTGCAATTTTAATGCATCAATTTTATCAAAATCGCTGCTATTTACAATTCTCTGTATATCATTTAGAGGGAGGCCTAATTCACGGAAAAATAAGATTTTCTGTAACATCAGAAGCTGCCCTTCTTCATAATATCGATAGTTATTGTCACCAAGATAGGCTGGCTTTAATAAACCGATTTCATCATTTGTGCTTAACGAAAAAATAATTATCACATAGTGTTAATTTCACTAATTTATGCCAGACTTTACGACAATATTCTTAATCAATTCGTATATTGCATTAATCTTATAGTGAACAAATCATGACAATTACTTATGAAGAGTTTGAAAAAGTTGATCTGCGATCAGGCACCGTTACAAAAGTGGAACCTTTCCCCCGAGCAAAAAAACCTGCCTATAAAGTATGGGTTGATTTTGGCTTGGAAATTGGTATTAAACAAACATCAGCGCAAGTAACCGTACATTACACGCCGGAATCATTGGTAGGACGTCAAGTGGTAGGCTGCGTAAACCTTGGCGATAAAAATATTGCGGGATTTACCTCTGAATTTTTATTGGTAGGTTTTCCGGATAATAATGGCGCCACTTGCCTGATCACCGTTGATCCCGCGGTTTCCAACGGAGAGAAGATGTTTTAAATGAAAGTGGGCATCCATTATTAGCCCCCTGTTGTTTTTATTTTCGGGAGAAATAAATGCCTAAATATAAACTTCCAAATGGCACTGAGTTGTTTTATGAAATATTCCTTAGTACGGAAGTTGGTGGAAGTCCATGGCTGATTTTTATTTCAGGATTAGGCGATTCGTCAGTTATTTGGGGTGATTATGTCAAAAAACTTCGATCAGAAGGATACAATGTTTTAATTTTTGATAACAGGGACTCTGGACAAAGTAGTCTTAATCTCGATTCTTATACATTAAATGATATGGCAGTCGATTTGATCTTGTTAATGAATGCTTTAAAAATAGAAAAAGCGCATCTGGTAGGGCATTCAATGGGAGCGACTATCGCTCAATTTGTTTCAACAAATGATCCAAATAAAGTTCAATCCCTTACATTAATTGCAGGGTCACCTTCCCCCAAATTTATTAATTTGGATCTCATTAATAGTTGGGTTAAAAATTTTAAATCCCGTGTTGTTGATGATGTGGAGTCAGATGAAGCTTATAAAGCGAGATTGAAGGAAGTGTTCCCTTATGTATTTTCAGCCAGTTTTCTTGCGGATTCAGAAAAAATTTCTTCAATAGTTAATGCTGCAGTTTCTTATCCTCACAGACAGAAATTTAGTGCTTATGCTCGCCAATTTTCTGCTATTGTTGCAACCCCTGAAGTAGAGAAGAATTATAATGGCCCTGTTCTGCTAATTGCAGGTTCAGAGGATAGTGTTGTATTTGCAATCCTTGAAGTCGAATTTTTAAAGAAATTCCCACAAGCTAAACGTATTGTTATTAAAGGAATGCGTCATTGCGTAAATATTGAAGCAGCAGAAAGATGTGTAACTGACATTTCAGATTTTTTGAATTCTTAGAAATCTGCTTTATTTTTTACACGGTTGTGTAGTAGGTTGAGCTGATAGTTAGAGAGTGGTAGAGTAAGCGACTGATAAACAAAAAGCATTTATGCGGGCCAGTGTTTGCAAAAAAATGTATGAGGTTTATATGCAGTTAACGAGTATTGGTGAGTTGTTCGTAAGTAGAGCCTTACAATTAAATGAAACACACTCAACTAATGTGACTATAACAATAGGCAAGCCACAGAAATTCCCTGACGGACAAGATTATTATTGTCCTTATCAAATTATTGGTTTGGGCGATGGGAAGATAAGGTGGGGTGGTGGCATTGATGAAATTCAAGCCTTGCTCTTAACTTTAGAGCAAATTGGTATTTTTTTGAGTAATTCAGAAAAATATAAACAGGGCACTCTTTCATGGATTGGAAGTGAAGATGGCAATCTAGGCTTTCCACATAATGATAGCTCAGGAATGCTAAAGCATTTAATTTAATGAAATCATGATATGCGGCAGCAATTCGCGATAGCAAGTGTAGCCCGTAATTTTGCTTTTTCACAAGATATGATCCCATCGTTTAGGAGCCCGTCATGCCGAGGGAAAATTACTTGTTAGTATTGGATGAAATAGAGCGCCAATTATCTGAACTATTGTTGAGAGAGGATTGGAAGACGGTTGATGTAAATTATCATCCACCAAGAGTAGAGCGAGTATGGCTGCAACATGGTGCTTTACGTATTTATTTGCATCGTATTCATTCTGCAAAATCATCAGAGACGTTATTTCACAAGCACCCATGGCCTTCGGCTATGAAAATATTGGAAGGTATATACGAGATGGGTATAGGATTCAGCAGTAGTGATATAGCGCCACCGTTGGCAGCGACTGTGTTGCTGACGGAAGGTGCTTCTTATGAAATGACGAACCCGGATGGTTGGCACTATGTAAATCCTATTAGCGAGGTTACGTATTCACTAATGGTTTCTGGGTGTCCATGGCCTGGACGAGAAATGAAAAGTTCTTTACAGTTGGGAGAGCTAACAGTAAAAGCAAAAGAAGAAATTATTAACTTCTTTAAAGCAAAATATCTTAGAAAAATCAGCCTGTGATACACCAAGTGTAGGTAACTTTGTTGTATAAAGGGGCTAATGGGTGACCACTTTGTTTAAAGTGGCTGTAGCAAAGTTTATGTTTTGTTGGCAAGATAACTAGATCGATTACAAGCAAGAATCACAGGAGTTGTGATGCGTAGATTTATTATTTTCATATGCACTGGTTTGTTATTTTCTGGATTAACATTAGCAGATCCTACTAAAAAAAATTCTGATTTCAAATTTTCTGGTTATCTTGATGGCTCTTATAATTATCTACTCAGAAGCAATCAATTTACTAGCGGTACATTTGACCGTGTGTACGATATCACTTCTAATGGGTTTACACTTCAACAAGCTGCAATAACAATTTCCTATCAACCTGAGCAAGGGTTTGGTGGGTTAATCAATCCTATTGTCGGCCGAGATCCATATACATTTTCTCCATATGGTTGGAACCCGTATTTTGGTTCTCAATGGTTGGGTTTTGATATTCCTCAGGCTTATTTGCAATATGCAGTGGGAAAATTAACAATTGTTGCTGGTGAATTATTTACATTGGCAAGTATAGAAAGTGTTGATCCAACGAAACAGCCTAATTTTTCCCGCTCTATATTATGGGGTTATGCTACACCCACCACGACGCTAGGATTTCGTGGCACTTATGTATTGAATGACAAACTGACGCTAATTGCTGGTTTAAATGATGGTTGGGACACCATTAGAGATTTTAGTAGACGTAAAACAATTGAAATCAGTGCAGCTTATACGCCTGATCCCATCTTTTCGGTTGCGGTGACTGGTTATACTGGAGGTCAGCGAGCGGCGGACAGAACTTCTTTTGGCTCCGAAAGCATACGTAATCTTATTGATATAATTGCAACGTTAAATGTCACAGAAAAATTAACTTTTTCAGCCAATTATGATTATGGTATACAGCCCAAAGCATTATTGCCTAATGGCAATATCGCCGTAGCCGTTTTTCAAGGCATTGCAGGGTATGTGAATTATAAATTTTATGACAAATGGCGAACGTCACTACGCGGCGAAATTTTTTCTGATAGAAATGGTTATCGGACTGGTGTGCCTCAATGTTGGAAAGAGCTTACGTTGACGTTTGGTTATATACCTATTAAGAATCTTGAATTGCGCGCAGAGGCACGTCATGATTTTTCTAATGTAAGCTCATTTGTCGATTCTAGTGGGGTAGGGGTGAGTAATAATCAACAGTCTTATGCGGTTGAGGCTGTATATCAGTTTTAGCAGCTGCGGTATATAGGGGTCAAGTCTCTCCTTAACGAATAAATAATTACCATATTGTCTTAATTCTGCAACTTGGCACTAGATCTTATGATTATTTTTTAAATAAATTTATCGTGCTTGATTTTTAAATATGTTCCTGGACGTAGAATGTTTATTTTTTATTCGTTAAGGAGAGACTTGACCCCGTTGTTTGACCCCGTTGTCAAATCTGGCTCTAATCCCCCTTTCTCTACCCACTGAATAAAGGCACCAAGCTCTTCTTCTATTTCAGCTGAGGTAATAGGGCGATACTCGGATCGTTCTTGAGGGGTGTATTCCATGCCTTTTTTTAAAAATTCCGTTGTAAGTTTTTTAAAACTGTTTAATAAAAATTGCTCCTCTTTTTGAGGCGCCTGCCATATTGAACGACCGGGACGTGTCGAGGGAAAAACATTCCATTCTGCTAACAACCGCAATGTTGAAATAAAATTTGATATATCAGATTCTGTAGGAATAGCGTCAGCCTCAAGTAAACAAGTCATGATGTCGCGGATTTTACTTATCTCTTTAAGGCGTAAAGTCGACCTAAAAATACTATTATTTGCGACTATGGCGCTAAGCTCCCAACTTGCAATAGTCAAAAGAGACTGGCTACCATATTTTTCATTAATAACATCCGGATTTTCTTGGATGAGATTTCTAACATCAATCTCATCCGATGAAATTGTTTTTATTTTATCACGTAAGATTGTAAAAGCTCGACTCGGCATAATGACTCCTCTTAGAAACATTTGTTTCATCCTATATTGCACCAGCAGTTTAGGAAGTTACCAAACACCAGCTTATTTAATACGCAGTTTAATTTGTGTAATAAATATTCTCGTCCAAAAATTAAGGCATATCAAAACATGATTTAACAAACTTCGCAAATAGTTAACATATTGTCTTAATTTTGCTTCCTAGATTATTTAACATTCCCTTGCCTCAGATTAGCTAATCTAATATATTTCTGTTTCTTATAATTAAAACCAACATTAGGAGTATGCGATCATGTTGCGCCCTTCGCAGAATTTCACTAATACTACAAATCTCTCATCCACTGTCTATGGTGGAAACAGCTTGTTTAGCAATCGACCAGGTGTCAAATATACCACACCCCAAGGAAACCTCACTGCTTACCAAGGCAATCGGCCGTTACGTCATACTAAAGGCAGCAGCATCAAGAAAGTGCAGGCACAACCAGATTTCTCGTTGGATCACGCATACAATCAGTTAAGCGCTTATTGGGAACAAGCTAAAGATACTTTCTGGCAATGGGTGTCGCCACAATATGCTACAGCAAAAAAAATGGCTGCATCAGATAAAAGACGGGCGCTGTTCCATAAATCCAGTATGGATAGACTTGAAAGCAATCTTCAAACTTGTAATACACATCGCGCATTAGCACAACATGTCACCGATTTTTACAACAAGCTTGCTCCTTTTCAACAAATTCAAAAAGAAGAAATCAGTGCAGAAGTGTTTAACTTACTTATTAAACATCAAACTGCAGAAGCAGTGTCCTATGTCATCCATACAGTAGATGTACCCGAATTGGGACTACAGTTGCGCAAACAAGATATCGGATACGCAATAGAAGGTATGTCTCCTGCCTTTAGCGAAGATAGCTCTGCTCAAATATTCATCGGATTGTCTGGAACTCGAACCATTATGGCTTATGACGATCTTGAGCAACTAGAACGTGCTGTTGCAACAAGATATAAATTCAACTCCCACTCAGCTAATTGGCCAATAGATATTAGTCAGGAAGAGATAGACCGTATTGCATATGTTTCTAAAGATGCTTGGTTATGCAACACCGTTATTAATCAGCAGAGAAAATGTAAGGACTTAACTGCTTATCGACGCTTGAGGTTACTTGCGCAAATTTATCCTCCAAGGTTAGTAGAAGCGATAGGAGGCTATGACGTTTTATTGAACATGCCCGTTATTTCCCTTCCTGAATACTATGGAGATTATATTGATTTCATCAATCCCGCTGAAATGGATACACCGGTGAAGCGCGGAATCGATAATTTCGGTCGCCCTGTTATTGTATTTTGTTATCATCAAACAGGTGGTGAATTTGTCGTGGAAGCCTTATTTCAACGATTTATTGATGAGAAAGAAAACTGGACCTCAGGCTCTCGCCAAAACGCAAGAGCGCTTCGCTCACAAGGTTGGTTAGAGGGACTAGTAGAAGAACCTAAGATCAGTGAGCACTTGTATGCTGATGATATCAAATTTATTAGCCAACTCTTTAAGGGCGCTGCAAAAAAAAGACGATGGGTAAAAGAAAAAAATGATGAAAAAACTGTGGTGCGACATTTAGAAAATCCAGAAGGTGATACTATTCATTTATGTCCTAAATCACCATAGTTAAGCAATAACAATGTTGAAGCTAAAGACGTATCGATTTGGTTGCCGCGCGTTGGGATGAATTGGTTTGATTTCTTCTGTGCATTTTGCATTTGTATATTCATTAACACATTTGCGCCAAAAGGCTAATGCAGGTGTGTTTTCAGGGATGACTGTTACTTCCCAATGACCAGGAAATTGCTGCCAAGCTAGATGTGCTGCTTGTTTACCAATGCCTTTCCCTTGGAATTTAGCCACGATGAAGAATTCTCCCATGTTCCAATTTGTGTTTGGGTTTGAGCCGCCTTTGTGTATTAAAGCAAACCCTGCCAACTCGTCGCCTACTTTTATTAAAAAAGCATAGTGATCTTTATTTTCAAAATAAGGTTTTACGTCACATCCCTCATACAAGCCATTTTCAGGGAAGCTCCAATCCCAATCTTCCACAAATCCGCATGTGCGTGACATGTCGTAACAATAAAATCGCACCATATTTTTGACGATAGGGTATGAATCCATAGACGCTTTGATCAGCTTCGTTTTAAACTCGTTGTTCATTTGTACTTCCTTCTGATTTTTCAGGATTAGATTTGAAAACAGTGAATGCTTAGAAAATAATAGAAATTTGTACCCCTATAATTTTTTCGAACTAGTTGCTTTCTTATCTTCGACTATATGACTATTGTGCCTTTCACATAATTCTGATGTAGAAATGAAAAATATACTCCTATTGTGTTCATACTTAACTTCTTCTTTAACAATGCTCATCCAAGTACTTTTTAATATTTTAACGGAAGCTTCATTGTCTTGACGAGAAGTTGCGGTAATTGACAAAAAAGGTTTTCCGTCAACTTGATAGCCATGCTGAACAAGTTCAGGTGCATATTCTTTCACAACGGTTGATACCGCTTCCTTCCCAAAACCTTTTCCCCATATGGATTTATCAAAAACATAGGCTAACTCCGATTGGCCTGGTACATCGCCGTGTCCTAAAACCACGTGTCCGATAAATTTATCATTATCATTTTTAAAAACGGCGAGTGAACTAAAGGGATCATTTTCATGCCATCGTGTTATCCATGTATCAACACGGGTTTTCGTTTTAGCGGCAGCCCAAAGTTTGCCATCAGCAAATTTTGCCATTATTTCGGTATTACCAAAGAGGTTACTATAATCATTAAGATAATCTGGTGCGACCGATTCCATATATAATCTTTCAGTTGCAATAGAGACATGCAGACTGCCTGATTCGTCATCAGTTTCAAAAGTAATGTTGGGCGTACTTCTTTGCATCTTTATCTCCTTAATTTTATAAGGCAGAACTCTACACACATCATTGGTTAAGCTCAATCTTGATTTTTAATATATACTGGAGCGAGAAGATTGTGTCTTTTTTATTCGTTAAGGAGAGACTTGACCCCGTTGTTGTTTCATCACTACACAAAGCAACGGCACAGCCAGTAACTGAATGACGACAGAGAAAATAACAAGTGCAGGAATGGAAACATCATAAAGCACACCCATCAAGAAACTACCTAAAAACCAAAAGAGACCAAAGCCTGTGTTGAATACACCGTAAGCAGATGCTCGCTTATTTATGGGAACCATATTGGCTACAATGGCTCGCATTAACGATTCATGTGCGCCTACACCGATGCTCCACAATGCGATGCCTATCATTGCAAATCTTGCGTTACCCAAAAAGACTAAGGGTGCGAAGAGGCAGGAGAAAACAGTGACTATAATTAAAATTGAAAAACCTTTGCGATCGTAAACGTGGCCGAATAGCGGTGCGGTTAACGTGTTGATCCCCATTGCGATCGCATAAGAAACAGGAATCCAAATGGGAGACATGATCGCCGTTTTTTGAAAGTGATAAGCGATGAGTGGAAAATCTGCGTAACCTGCGGCGATCAATGATGCGCCTAGTAAATATAACCAGAATGAAGCATTCATTCCCTTCGCTTCTAAATTATCATGCGATACTTCTAATGATTGTGGATGTGGGTAAAAATGACGTGCACATAAGAGTATGGTTAATGCTAAGAGCGCAGGAATTAAAAGAATGGCGAAGCTCTCTTGGTAGCTACCTTTAAAGTAAAGCACAGTGGCTACGATCAATGGGCCAAGCATCGCGCCAATTTGATCTATCGCTTCATGTAATCCAAATACCCACCCCATCCCCATTTTTTGTCCGGCATGAGATAACATAGCATCGCGTGCAGGTACGCGAATTGCTTTCCCAGCTCGTTCGAGGATTATCAAAGTTGCTGCGATCCACCAATGGCCTGCCAATGCTAATAATGGAACGGCGAGTAGGTTGCACACATAGCCAAAAATAGTGATTGTCCAGTATTTACCTGTGCGGTCAGCAAGATAGCCTGAGACGATGCGCAGCGCATATCCAACAAACTCCCCAAACCCCGCGACAAATCCGACAATGGCGGCATTCGCACCTAATATTGCTAAATAAGGCCCGGTGATGCTGCGCGCACCTTCGTAAGTCATATCAGCAAAAAGACTGACGATACTTAGCAAAACAACAAATTTAAGCGCTGTTTTTTTGGAAATATCCTTTTTTGAGGATGTAGATGACATGTAAATATCGCTTAAACGTTAGAGTCAAGCATCCATTATATAGAAACAAGGGGTCAAGTCTCTCCTTAACGAATAAATAATTACCGTCCGCTGGCGCTGTGCTTCTTTTTTATTCGTTAAGGAGAGACTTGACCCCGTCGTGACAGGTGCTCAGTTTTTTCGTCGTTTTTTTGATTTTTGGTTAAGCACATCTTCATCTAATTTATCATCATCAATTAATATTTCAAAAGCCATGTCGTTAGTTTCGTCCGTATTGATGACGTGTCTTTTGGCGCGTACTAGACGGCGATTAAAAGTGTTTGCTGCTTCAATTCCATTCATTAAATCCATAGCATTATCAGCATCCGTTTCATTGTTGGTGACAGATGAACGTCTTGTAGTCCTACGCTCATTGCGGCTCATTTGTATATTGTGTGTTAGCATTAAGATAAATTTAGGGATGTTGTCAGCGATCAATAACTCATGGATTAACCATAGATTTTCTGGGGGATTTTCTGGGGTTTTATCAGAAATAGTTTTTTCGTTTCTTTGTGCAAGCGTTAAAGTTGAAAAACGCTCCATTAAAAGCAATGCGTTTGCATAGTCTTCGGCAGTGCAAAGAACAGAGTATAAATCAAAGGCGGGAACATATAATTTAACAAATGGAAATGATTCGATACTGGGTGATTCATTTAAAGCTTTAGTCGCTTCATTTACTAATATCGTTGCATATTCATATGCCAACCCATCAAGATAATTTATGTTTTGAGCGAGCTCTTGAATTGCTTGAATGCACTCTTCATTGGTGGGTCTGTTTTCAAGCGACCCACTTGCTGAAAGACGAGAAAGGAACCCATGAAGTTTTTTCTTGTAAACATTGCTTGTTTGTTCTTTTATGCTTTTATAAAAGCGTTGCAACGCAAGAAACTCAGATGGATTGTTTTGAAATGCGATGACGGCTTCTGCGTAAGCAGAGGTTGCCATATCAGAGAATGCTGGATGTTTAGTAACAGTGAAAAAGTAATCGCAAGCCAATGCATATAAAAAACGATTTAGAACTTCTTCTTTTTTGAGTATTCGATCATTAGCTAAAAATGAAAAAATATTTTCCAATGATTCTTGTGATTTGGAATAAATCATTTCGCCTAATCTGCAAACACTAAGTAACTGAATATTAAATTTAACCCCGTTTTCTTGCCTAAACATGTGTTTTTCCTCTGTGTCGTCGTTAGCGCTTTTTTTATAATTATGTTGTTCTTTTTTAATGGGAGCGCCATTATAATGGCAACTTTATGACCATGTCAATATGATGTGAATCTCATGCTAACCGAATGAATTATAACTATTTTTTATTATTTTTAGCGGCAATAAACGTATTGACTGCATTCGCTATGCTTTCAGGATACTGATAAATCATCGCATGCCCACCATTTTGCCATCGTTTTAATTCAGCATGCGGGATCGTATCAGCCAAAATAATACTATTCTTCGGTGGAATGACTTGATCTGCCAACCCATTTAAAATCAAGACGGGTAAATGTAATTTGGCAATGCTTTTTGCCGTGACATTGTCTTTCGTCCACTTCAAGACCAGCAATTTCTGTTGTGGCATAACAGCTGTGGGATCAATTTCGGTGTAATCTTTTGGTTGAAAACGGTCGAAGGCTAGTGCTGCTCCCATTTGTATGCGTTGTGACGGTGGAAAAAATAATTTAAGGGCAACTAGATAGCGGCCTAATTTGCTAGTTGGAATGTTTAACATTAATTTTTCCGTATCAGAATTAGGATGTACGGATTGTGCGCCGGCAATGGCCGTATTAATTAATATCAGTTCACCTATTTTTTCAGGATGCAGCACAGCCAATTGCTGAGCAATCATCCCGCCCATCGAAACGCCTAAAATAGCTGGTTTTTGTAAATGTAATTGTTGGATTAATTGATAAGTGTCTCTTGCTAAATCTTTGCTTTCATAATGAGCTGATTGAATAAGCGAGCCACCTACGTTGCGATTATTAAATACGATGACTTGATGTTTGCTGGCGAGTGTTGCTAGGAACTGTTTGTTCCAGCTAGTGATATCAGTGACATAACCTGGGATAAGTACAATAGGACTGCCTTTGCCAAAGCGATAATATTCTAAATGGCCATTTTGAATGTCAGCGTATCGAGGAGTTGCTTGCTTTAAGTTTTCTGTAGGAAATTGATTGTCAGATTGATTATGCGTGGCGCAACTCGATAAGAGGATGGTTAAAATGATAGTTAGCAGTAATTGCACGATTCTTAATGGCATTAGCACTCCAATTTTAACCCAACAATTGCTCTTTATTTTATATTATGTTCTTAAAAAAATCAATCATAGTAGGATGATCATTATGGAACGCTCAGGATGACAGGCTATACGTTCAAGATGACAATTTGGAGTAGAATATTAGTTATTACTATGGAGGGTACAGTATGTTAACTCGGTTGATGAATGCTTTTTTCTTGTTCTTAATGATAGTCATGGTATTCCCTGGTAACGCTGTCGCCAACCCTTCAATCAATATCCCCATTCTTTGCTACCACAATCTCAATCCAACCGTACGTGGCAGCATGAACATGAGTCCAGAAAAATTTGAATCGCAATTAGCCTGGTTAAAAAACAATGGTTTTACTTTCATTTCTTTAAAAGAAGCGGCTGAATATTTACAAGGTAAGCGTGCGACGCTTCCAGCAAAACCTGTTGTTATTACAGTTGATGATGGTTGGCAATCAACTTACACGTATATGCTGCCCCTAGCGCGTAAATATAATATTCCAATGACTTTGTTTATTTATCCCGAAACAATTTCATCTGGTAAACACGCAATGACCTGGAATGAATTAAAAGAATTAAAACAGACGGGTCTCTTTGATATACAAGGACACACTTATACGCATCCTAACTTTAAACAAGAAAGAAAAACACTTTCTTCCGCTCAGTATGAAAAATTTGTCAAAATGGAATTAGCCGGTTCTAAAAAAATATTAGAAGATAAATTGAATATCAAAGTGACACTCTTAGCTTGGCCATTTGGAATTTACGATCCTTATTTGGAAAAACAAGCTGCCAATGCTGGCTATGAAATGGCGTTTACTATCGATGGCGAATTTTCAAACCGCAAAGACAGACCCATGGCGCAACCACGCTTTATGATTGTGGATGGGCTGTCTATGAAATCATTTGAAAAAACGCTAGAGACATCGTTCCGCGGTCTGTAGGACGAGGCAGTGCTAGCTTGTCACTGTTTGAAATTCTTCAAGCGCGCTCACAGCATCGGCTGCATACATCAATGACGGTCCGCCGCCCATGTATACGGCCATGCCTAGTGTTTCCATGATTTCCTCGCGCGTGACGCCAAGTTTA
>Ga0206988_1008_pt1 | contig 53958 bp, 52 predicted proteins | sample Alteio_BWMinCont_12_FD_153263 | JGI IMG/M metagenome (GOLD analysis project Ga0206988, IMG submission 153263) | Enriched cells from forest soil in Barre Woods Harvard Forest LTER site, Petersham, Massachusetts, United States -... | ecosystem: Environmental > Terrestrial > Soil > Temperate forest >... | reverse complement strand
CTATGGTGCTGGTACGTTTCCCGGTAAACCAAATAGTTTCGCCATCGGCATCAAGACCAATGCCGTGCGGGGCGGTATTAACAGGATGGGTATGATCGCTGCCAGTATAGATCTTTACGTCAATGCTTTGAACAATATTCCCGCTCTCATCAAGCCTCACTACGTGGCCGGAAAATTCAAGTGATACCCAAAGGCGTCCTTTTTTATCGATCAGCAATCCGTGCGGCCCGCTTTTATCAGGCATATTATAATACTCCAGTAATTCACCAGTGTAATTAAATTTAGCCACCTTGTGCATGTTTTGGCCGGTAACAAAAATAAATTCTTTATTAATTACCAGTTCATGTGTCGACCCCGGCTTTTCGCCCTTACTGAGCGGCCAGTTTAAACTAAACTCCGTAATATTAGCAATTGTTGAGGATCCGGTTGTTGTAACCGGCATTCCGGGCATATCCATGTCCATTTTTATATGATTTAGGTTTTAAGTGGGTATTTATTCAGACTGTGATTAATGATTTAAAGCAATGCAATTTAGGTAAATTATATACTTATTTAAATGAATTTGTTTTAAAATTTCAGCTCAGATTTTAAAGAAAACAAAATATTTTTTTACCTTTTGTGGTGTTGCTAACACCCACCCCTGTTGAGGCGCCTGGTAAATTAAAAACCTCGTTGAATATTTGAATAAAACACAACAGGAAAATCGGTAGCTTTAATTGCACAGGTAAAAGATTTGCCACCCAAAAATAAAATAAATGTCAACTGTCAATATTAAAAGAGCTGATACAGTAAAGGATTTTGAACAAGGAAAAGCATTGTTTGAAGAATATGCAGATTCATTAAATTTCGATTTAGGATACCAGGACTTTAAAAAAGAATTAAACACAATTGCCCAACAATACAAAGATCCGGATGGCGCTTTGCTTTTGTGTTTTCTTGACGATGAAAATGCTATAGGCTGCGCCGGGGTCCGTAAATTTTCTGAAGGGATAGCAGAACTTAAACGGCTTTATGTAAAACCCGGTTACAGAAGCCTGAAAATAGGAAAACGACTATTGGAATCGGCAATTGATACAGCAAAGGAGTTGAATTATACGTTCATCAGGCTGGATACCGTACCGGGGCAAACAAAGGCTCAGGAACTATATCATTACCTGGGATTTTATGAAATAGAAGCGTACAGGTATAGTCCGATAGCAGGAACGATTTATTTTGAGAAAAGATTGGGGGAAGAGTGAGAAGGTTGCCCGGCTCTGCAGTGTTACAGGCATTAATTGAAGATATCTTAAATACCGAATCCTGTTAAGATATTTCTTTTGATCCTGTAGCAAAATCTTTTTATATCGCGTAATTGTATTGTAAGCCAACTTAACAATATGAAAACAAATTACTCCCTGGTAGTCGCTGCAGTCCTTATGCTGGCATTAGCTGCATGTAAAAAGGATAATACCCATGTTCAAAATAATCAAATTGTTGGAAAGTGGTATGTAAATAAGCTTGTTGTAAAAGAGCAAACTACAGGTACCGGCATTGCTACTATTACCGATACCACTTATTTAAGTAATGACTTTACCGCTGATGATTATTTTAAGTTTAATAGTAACAGTACGTCAGCTATTTCAGGTTATGGCACTTTTTTCCATGGTTTTGATATAAGCAAGACAACTACAGAAAGTGAGATTCCATTTTCATATGTTGTAAACGGCTCAACGCTAACATTACAAAGTTTGTGGGTGCCTTCTTGTTTTGCCGGTTCCAATGGCTGTAGTATCCCCATATTTACTGAAACCATATTGACATTAGACGCGCATAATTTGATAATACGAGATGTGCAGCAAGGTTCTACTACCAATAAAATCACAACGGATACTTATTATACCAGGGGCAATTAGAGCCGGGGGGGGGGCAATATTCCATTCAATTATAAATTGATACTTAGTCTTGAGTCGAAAGTCTTAAGTTATAAGTCAGAAAAAGATAAAATTTGACTTAAGACAGGGTATCTCCTTTTTTACATTTAATTAAAAAAAATGGCTGGGTCTCATTTATTTCCGTGATTTCAAATAATCCGGCTTTGGTAAACTCTGATTTTATTGATTCCCTATCATAAAAAAACATTTTTACCCCATCAAATATTTCGTAACGATCATTGCTAACAAATTTGCCTTGTCCATAGGTATGAGCTTCTTTTGAAATAACCGTAAACACCATATATCCATTCGCTGACAGTTGATCATAGCAGTCACGAATTAGTTTCTCTCGTTCGCTACTGTCCAGTAAATGAATTAAGGCATAACAAAATATTCCATCATACAGGTGTTCATCAAATGGCATATCAGTTACAGAACCGTGATAGATAACCATACCTGTTCCGTAATGTTTTCTGGCCATTTCAATAGCAGTTTTTGAGATTTCAATCCCGGTTACAGCTATTCCGCTTTCTTTGAAAATTTGCGCATTCCGTCCGTATCCAATTCCGGGTACCAGGATATTTTTTACTAATTTTTGGACAAAAAAATCCTTTGTCAATACGGCAGAACTTGATGGATTAAGACCCCACATCTCCTGCTTTTTGCCAAAGGCTGATTCCCAAAACTCTTGTTTTTCGGTTTCGTTTACCATAATTTCTTTTCTTTAGCTATCGGGTACGCAATTTACCAGGAAATACCAACTATTCAGGAACAATACTTTATGAGCACATAAATTATTTTCCACCTGATCCAAGGCCACCGCCACCCGCAAACGTTTAAAATCCCGGCAATAGTCTGGCTTTTAAACGTTTGCGGGGGATAAAGGGACTCCATTATAACACCAACAATAAATTTTAAGGATTATTAGGGCAATTTATAAGGCGAAATAATGAGTAATCTTTCCCTCCTGAGGCTGGGCACAAACCAACACTTCTCTAATTAACAGTAAAATGAAGCTTTTGCAGTTGATAATTAAAACACGCTCGCAGTCCCTGCATTTTAATCAATTGTCATTTTTAATTTAATAATTTGTTTGAGCTTTAACACCCGTGCTTTAACTGGCTCATTTGATTAGATTTGTAAGCAATGTTTAAAATTTTTGAAAAGTACTTACGTGGTTGGGGCTATATTTCTGATGAAGAATTGGAAATCATCCGCGCGGCAAGTGTAGAAAAATCTTTACGGAAATGGCAATCGATACTGCATGATGGTGAGGTTTGGAAGATCAATTGTTTTATCACCAGCGGCTGTTTTCGGCTTTACCGTTTTGGGAAAGATGGTACTGATCATACATTACGATTTGGCGTGGAAAATTGGTGGATCAGTGACCAGGAAAGCTATAATCATGGCACGCCATCGATAAATAATATAGAAGCCCTGGCCACGAGTACGGTCATCATCTGGACAAAGGAAAAATGGGATGAATTAATGATTACTATCCCTTCTCTAAAACTATTTTACGAAAAACTTTTGGCCCGGGGTTACGAAACCAGCCAGCATCGGATCTATTCTTTGATCAGTGGTTCGGCCGAAGAAAAATACCTGGAATTTCAAAAGACCTATCCAAAAGTTTTCAATAAGGTGCCCTTACACATGGTCGCTTCTTATTTAGGTATATCCCGGGAAACTTTAAGCCGGGTCAGGAAAGAGTTTACGAAGCCTAAATAAAAAACCTTCCGAATTGCACCGAAAGGTTTTTAAGACCATTATTTATTAATTATTCAATGGGGTGGAGATCGCGAACCGGGCTCACACTTTCCAGCAACGAAGCGATGTGCAAGATGGTTGACTCGGCCAACCAGCTTCCGACGATTTGCACTGCAATTGGCAACCCCTCTTTGCTCGTGCCAAACCGCATCGCTATGCCGGGCAACCCGGTAACGTTGAGCGGTACGGTCGCACCCTGCAGATAGGTCGCATCCACTTTTTGCCCGTCGATGACGAATTCCTCAATCCCATGCTTATGTGCCGGGATCGGCAGCACGTGGGTGAGCAGCACATCGTATTTCTGAAAATATCCGGCAAAACCGTCACGCAGTCGCTCTGCCGCCTGTTCGGCATCAATAAAATCTTTCATCGTTGTATCAGGCAGCGAAAGCATTGTTTTGGCCATCTTATAAATTTCATCTTCACTATGCCCGGCTGTTGCCTCCCTGAATGCTTCTTTCATTTCCATCACGTGCAGACGATTAAATACGTCAAGGGCGAAGTCGCGCTCAAGAGCCGGAATATTCACAGGTTCAACAAAAAGGCCCAGATCTTTTAGCGATTCTGCCGCTGCTTCTACTGTCGCAACTACTTCGGCGTCGACCGGACCAAAACCTGGCCCAACCATCCAGCCTACGCGCAGCTGACGAGTAGGTTTTTTGCCTATTCCGGCATCGAACTGAACAGTGCTTGTGGCAAATGCATCAAGACCATCTGGTCCGGAAAGGATGGAGAAAGCAAGTTCAAGGTCGCGAATACTGAGTGCCATTGGCCCAACATGCCAGAAGCGGCGCGGCACGCGCGGCCATATTCCCGTCATGGGTACGCTGCCATGTGTAGCCTTAAGCGAGACGATGCCAGTCTGGGCAGCAGGCCCGCGTACGGAAATAGCGAGATCGGTACCCAGACCGAGTGGCGACATGCCAGCAGCAATCGCCGCCGACTCACCGCCGCTCGAACCACCCGGTGTGCGGGTCAGATCCCAGGGATTATTTGACCTGCCGCTGAGCAAATTGTCACTCTCGATCCAGTAAGAAAATTCGGGGAGGTTGGTCTTCGCAAGCAAAATGGCGCCGGCATTTTTCATACGGGCAACGCTTGTGGCATCATATTCGGGTGTACGCCCCTTAAAGATTGGAGAGCCACGCTGAGTTAAGACGTTTGCAGTGTCGATTGAATCCTTCACGGTGAAGGGCACACCATGCAGCAGACCTAATTCATCGCCTCTCATTACTGCCGCTTCCGCTGCCTTTGCAGCTTCAAGAGCGCCAGCCGAAACTGTAACTATTGCATTGATAGCTGGGTTGAGGGCTTCAATCCGATCAAGATGTACTTTCACAACTTCGACAGGAGAAATCTCGCGGTTACGGATCATTTTAGCCAGGGTGCTTGCATCCTGATAATAAATAGGATCTGTTTTACTGTGTTGAGCTTTCATATAATTATCCTTTTAATTGTTTTGAATAAAGCGATGATTGAATCATTGCCTGAACAAAGGTGGCGACAAGTGGGTGACCGAAACGAAGCCATATGACACAATTTGGCGTTGACATTTGTCACGCTTTTTGATATTTGGCGTTTATTGTACTGATAGAAAATTATCAGGCACTTAGGGTGAGGCTCAAAAATTCCTGTCTGTACATATAACAGTGGGCATTTTTTGATTATAATTCTACAACAAACCGTCCTGGCAGTCGGCTGTCCCGGGTTCGGCATCTTCACGGTTTTCAAACACACGGTTGTTGCCGTCCTGGTCTGTTAGTGTAAAAAGAGCTGTGTAATATATTGAGCCAAAATGATTTAGAACATGTTCTAAATCAAAAGCGGCTTCAGATTAATTTCTGAAGCCGCTTTTGATAAAAATCTACTCGAATATTTTTCACACTATAACACTGTGTGAAAAACGTTTTGCGGTGAGGGAGGGATTCGAACCCTCCTCTCTATATTATTGATAATGATTAATTTATACACTTACCGATCCGTGTCACCACGAATGTCGCACTATTATTTTATAGCTGTAAATTCAATAAACTAAAGCAATTCAAATTTATTCAATTTCAAAGTAATTGGCTACAAAATCATCGTCTCGAATCATCGATATAACAGAAACAAGGAGAAGACGACTTGACATCTGTCTGCTTTCCGGTATATAGTCCAATCTTGTCCACAGGATCCGACCATTGAGCTTGTCAACAATTAAAACCTGAACTGCAACGAAAACTCCGGATACCATCCCTCCGTTGAATGCCCTGCCATTACTTGTATCAGGGTAAGGCCGGCTGGCATAAAATAAATCCCACCACCTGTTCCGGTATGCCATTTGTCAGAACTTTCGCCGTCAACCCAAACCCTGCCGGTATCAAAGAAACCCGTTAACCCAAGCTCCCCGGGTAACACATAGCTGGTAATACTGAATAATTTAATCCGCGCTTCAAAGTTATTAAAGGCCATTTCCTGCCCTGCAAAGCGGTATTGCCGGTAACCCAAAAGGTTACCCTGCCCTCCTAAGAATAGTGACTGGTAAAATGCAGCATTCCCAAAAGTTGCGCCGCCCCCTACTCTATCAGCCAGCGTTATTACCGTGTCCGCAAAATGCACATAGAATGACGCTTCTCCTGTTACCTGTGTATATCTTTTAGAATAGTCATTTAAACCGGCATAGCTTTGTAATTTCAGATTGATATAACTTCCTTCAGTCGGTAACAGTTTATTATTTCTTTTATCATTGATAAGTACTGCTGTTACCCCGGCATGCAGCTTATTTTTTGCTATGGTTAAACTATCATAAGAGTGAATAAGCGAAGTGTTGTTGATAAATCGTCCTGCATTATCCTGTGGGTTAAAGTGATAGTATTGAAAAGATGGGCCTATACTGAAACTTAGTCCTTTAGCGCTCCGCCAGCGCAATGCAGGGTCAAGAAGATAAGTATTAAACCTGGTCCGGTAATATTTTACATAATCCCCTGTTTTATCAAACGCACTCTGATTTCCAAGTCCGAAAAAGTTGATCGTATTATTGGGAGCTTTCACATTTGCCTGTAAAAGGATATCAGCATTGCCAAGCGCGTGTATCCATTCCCCTTTATAGTTAATGTCAAAAGCTTTTGTCGCAAAGGAATGGCTTATCAATAACTCCTGGATCTGACTATAAGGATTTGCCCGGAAGCCATCATGGCCAATATACCTAAATCCAAATCCTAATAAAAACCCGTCGTCTTTGTTGATCTGTGCATCAGCTAATGGCATCCACAGATTGAGCAGGTTAACGGGTAAAAAAGCTGTGTTAGCACTATCTTTTGAAAGATGGAGCCTTGCCCTGGATGAATCGCCAGTAAATGACAGGTTTTGCCTGCTTTGGTCGTAGATCTGAATTTTGTTTACCGACTTTATAATATGATAATCCTTATGGTCCAGGCTGTCTACAAACCTCAATTTGATCGGCGAGGAATTATTATTCAAAATGACCTGGTCATTTCCCCCACCCATATAGAACCGGATATCTTTGGTGATTTTCGGATCAAATGTGCCACTGAAAATCACGTCCTTTACATTTCCTTTTTTACTGATCTTATTGATAGTAATCGCTAAACCATTACCAGTGGTATCTTTGATGGTTATCTGTTCCCCTTTATTACTAACGTGCAAATCAACAATCCTGTTCACATAGCGATAATAGTAAGACATAGCCGCCGGTAAACTGTTCCGTCGCTGTTTCATTGCTTTGAGCAATATATCATGTCTTAATCTATACGCCGATTGCGGCAATCTTTTCAACCCGGCCTCTAACACCTCATCAGTTTCAGCAGCTACAAAATCATTCACTACCTTCATCCATTCAGCATACCCAAGATGGACTGATGGGTACCTGTCCAAAAAATCGGATATATAAAGCGAAAGCCGGATATCTGTTATCTTATCTCCAAATCCCTGCAGATAGGGAACTATCCATGAACGGGATACGATCCAGGGAATTACTCCCTGGTTGATATACATTACCTGGTCCCTATCGCGCGGAACAGCGGTGTATATCCGGTTTTTATTATTCGTTTCAACAGTAAACCTCCAGTTATCATCATGCCGGTCCCAGTCTCCAATTACAACATCCAGGCACCTTGCCTTTAGGAATGCTTTCCCGTCAAGTGAATAATCATTATCATTATACAGATCTATCATTGTTTTGATCGTATTCTCCGAGCCGCCTGTCGGTTCTCTTTCTTCCAGCAAACAGATTTTACCTGCAAATATTTTATTGAATTCACCCAGGTTTTTATCCGGAGAAACAACACCGATTATTGGAACAGTGTGCGGTATCCCGGCCGCTTCTGCCAAAGGCGGAACTATTAATGCAGAGTAGGGATGCTGTGCGCTCATGGCATCGATCAGCCAATCCCTGGCAAAGGTTTGTTTCAGTTCGGCAGGCAATAGTTTTACGGGATCTTTTTCAACACTTCGCAAAACCCATTCTGTTCCCTTCGGGTCGATCATTCGCAGAGAGGTAGTCTGAAAACCGCCCCCTAAACGCTCAGGTTTTAACCCACCATGTAATTCAGATATTCTGAATACCGGTAATTTGGTATCAGCGGCCCATTCCTTCCGATAGTTCTCCCCAAATAGAAAGCGATGGAAACTACTTACCTGGTCAAGAGCGGGATGCACTTTGACGACTATACTATCCTGGGTAATTACTTTGTCATACTGTGCCTTTACAGACAATCCTGTCAATAATATTGAAAGAATAAACGAAAGCTTTTTCATCATTTTTTCGAATAATAGTTTTTAAATATTTTTTTATTGATCCAATGGCTTGCTAACCCGCCCCCGACACCTACCATTGCCCCTCCTAATATATCACTTGGGTAATGCTTTCCCAAATACATCCTGGAGTACCCCACAGAACTAGCCCATATAAAGGCAGGCACAGCTACGTACCACTTCTTGTATTGGATCGTTAATTCAGTCGCGGTGGCAAAGGCCAGGCTGGTATGCCCCGAAGGAAAAGATTGCCCATGTGCAGGACCCGCCGGGAAAATCAGATCCGGGTACCTGTCCCCCGGACGTGTACGATTAATGGAAACTTTCAACCCCTCCATGATGACCGTACTCAAGACTATGCCGGTAATTATTTCGTAAGACTGGTGCTTTGCAGCGTCGTTACCCGATGCTAAACCGTATATCAAGGGCCCTGCAATGGCCGCGCCTGTAAAAGCATAAGCAGAAAAACTGTCATATTTCCAAAACTGTGAGTTTGGGTTTCGGGGATTAATACTTTCGAGTATTCTCAGGTCAATACTTTGGGCAGATGTATTGCCACATAAAGCAATTGATATAAAGCATATCAAAAGGATATATACTTTAGGGGAATTAATGGAGTATTTATTTGTCATTTATAAATTTTAATGCCGTAATGCGTATTAGAATAAATCAAGGTTTTGAGCGAGCAGGCCTGAATCCCGCGTATTAAAACCGGTTACATGATTATTAATATGTTTATCAGCTATTACCGGCTTTGGTATTGTAATTTTTCGTATCATAAATCCTTCAATTAATTGAACCATAGAATTACAAATATGGCAAATAAATGCATTGGAACTAACCAACAATGCAGCGATGTGAACGGCTTTTTGAGCACATGAAAGCCAAAACAAATGCCAATAATTATTTAACTGATAATCAATCACATACAATAATTTACTGGAAATAAAAGCACGATATTTCATCACTTGATGAAGTATTCAACGAAATATCAATAATTGTATAGTAAATTTATAAGACAGTTTTCACAGCTTAGCCCGAGAGTGTACCAGGTATCTATAAGCTTCGCAAGGCGGAACCGGCCACTCATTTTTTTAGTTAAATTTACGAAATTGTCACCAGGACTTAGCGTGTTAAAAGGACCAATTGTCTGACGGGTTTAGTTCTCCCGGAAAACGCTTGAACGCAGAAATCGCTGCTTCGGGGCTCAATGGTATCCCTTCATCGTCATTCAAATTTTCAACCTCATGGAAAATGGCATCCTTTAATTCGGTGGAGGCGGGCGCCACCTTTGAAGCGGAGAGGAAAACTGTCATGCGTTCCTGTGCCTTACTGGCCACACGCCAAACAAACCTTTATCATATCGCTGTTGCCTGAAAAGATGATAGACAATGCTATCAAAAAGGCGATGCAGAAAGAGCTGAAGCAACGCCCCTGACAGCAGCTTCTTTATCCTTTCATAAGAACCCATTCAAGCTTAGTGAACCTATCCAGGCTCGCACAGATATTCATTTGAGGTATAAATTGTAAAATGAAAATAAAAACATTGTCATTAATCGCTACAATTTTAGTTTCGACTAAATTAACTGTATAGGTGCAGGAAAGCCAGACTTGATTGCGAAAACTGATTTGTAATTGATTAATTGCCTTAATTTGCATCTGGATAATTGCTAATCATGAAAATACTGATCATAGAAGACGAAGCACGCATAGCGACACTGGTGAAACAGGGCCTTGAAGAACAAGGGCACCAGGCTATTGTCGCCTACGATGGCCAGACCGGAAAGAAACTAGCATTGCAAAATGATTATGATTTAGTAATCAGCGATATTATTTTACCACAACTTAACGGGATTGAAGTGTGCCGGGAAATACGTTTAATCAAACCAGAATTACCGATAATTTTATTAACCGCGTTAGGAACAACAGATGACAAGGTGGAAGGCTTTGACGCAGGAGCGGACGATTACCTCGTAAAACCTTTTGATTTCCGGGAATTGCTGGTACGCATCAGGGCGGTGATGAACCGAAGGAACGGAAAACCCATTGCCCAATCCGCTATTTTAAAATACGCCGACCTAGAACTAAACAACCAAACCAAAACCGTGAGCCGTTCGGGTAAAACGATCAGCCTCACGCCTAAAGAACTAAAGTTACTTGAATATATGGTGCAGAACTGTGAACGGGTTTTGTCCCGGACTGAGATTGCTGAAAAAGTATGGGACACCCATTTTGATACCGGCACCAATTTTATTGACGTCTATATTAATTATCTCAGGAAAAAGATAGACAAAGATTTTACGAATAAACTGATCCATACCAAACAAGGCCTTGGGTTTATTTTTGCAGCAGAAAAATGAAGATCCGCAACAGGCTTACGTTTCTTTTCATGGCTATCATTGCAGCCTTATTAATGGCATTCGCTTTGGTGGTTTATTTTTCCTTTTCTGAAAATCGGGAAGAAGAATATTATAGTTCTTTACGCCATACGGCGATCACTAAAGCTAATTTATTGCTGGATGCGAAAATACCGCCTAGAGTTTTACAATTGATCTATAAACATTCCCCGAACACACTATTCCAGGAAGAGGTCGCTATTTATGATACCTCCTTTCATTTACTTTATCATGATGCCGTTGAAATTGATAAGGTAAAAGAAACCAGGCAGATGATCGATGAGATTGTAGCCAAAAAGCAAATCAAATTTTACCAGGGTGAAATGCAGGTGGTCGGAATTTTTTATCATCATAATAATAAGGATTATGTCATTACTTCCGCTGCAAATGACCAATATGGTTATGCAAAACTCCGTAATTTAAAATACACGCTGATCATTGCCTTTTTTGTCGCTATCATCTTCATTTATATAGCAGGGCATATTTTTTCCGCTAAAGCACTTAAACCGGTTTCGGATATGGTGGATAAGGTGGAAGAGATTACGGCTACTAATCTTGACCTTCGGATCAATGAGGGTAATGGTAAAGATGAAATTGCGGAACTGGCTGTTACATTCAATGCCATGCTGAACCGGCTGGAGAAATCCTTTGATGCGCAAAAGGAATTTGTATCCAATATTTCGCATGAATTAAGAACACCGCTTACGGCAATGCTTACCGAGTTACAGGTGACGGTGGAAAAAGAAAGAAATAACGAATATTATAAGGATGCGATAAACCATGCGATCAGTGATGCGCAAAAACTGGTTCGCCTATCCAATAGCCTGCTTGACCTTGCTAAAGCTAATTACGACCATACCGAGATCGCACATAAAGAGCTGCGACTGGATGAACTCATCCTGGATGCCCGGAATGACGCTCTGCATGACCAGCCCGGATGCAAGATCAACATCGTATTTGAAAAAGAAATTGAAGATGATGATTTTATATCGGTCATGGGTAATGAGTATTTGTTAAAAGTTGCTTTTATCAACCTGATGGAAAATGGCTGTAAATTTTCAAAGGATAATGAAGCCGCTGTCGCCATTACTTATTTTAAAGACAAAACGATTCTGCGCTTCCAGGATCATGGTATTGGCATGGATGAGGCGGAATTGCCGCATATTTTTACCGCATTTTACCGGGGGGCTAATCAGCAATTTGCAGGGGGAAATGGCATTGGGCTATCGCTCACTAAAAAAATCATCGATCTGCATAAAGGAACGATCATTGTTACTTCCCAAAAAAACGAGGGAACCATCTTCACGGTTGAACTTTCACACGTATAGGTCTTACTTTCTAATGAATTTCTAATAATTTTCTAAGAGTTCTCTAACTGCCCAAACCTCGGGTGAGTGTTACATTTGCAGCGCATTTCAGCAAAGAAATCATTTTAAATAAAATCATCATGGATACAGGTCCGAGTAGAATACATCATTTATTATTCACCTCCCGTTAAGCAGGACCGCACTCTTTTAGGCAGTCCCGTCAGGCTGGGGCAAAACTAATGCTATGCGTAAAAGAGAAAAAATCAACCATACTTCCTTAAAAAATAAGAAGCTATCCTTTTTGGGTACTTCGCTAATTCTACACGCTGAAAATAAACAGACGTATAAAAAACCAATTGCGGCAGCAGTAGCCGGAGTTCTCAGTTTTTCTTTTGGCCTGTTTTCAATGGATGCCATTGCGCTTGAGGAGGCAGCATTATGAATCTTTTGGAATTTGCTTTCCGCCTTTCCTTGTCATTAGGATTTGGTGCGGCTATTGGTATAGAGCGCCAGTGGCGACAAAAAAGTGCCGGTTTGCGCACAAATACCTTAGTATGCCTTGGCTCAACCGCGTATGTTTTATTATCCATACACATTGGCGGTGACGCAACCGGCCGGGTTGCCTCTTATATCATTAGCGGTATAGGTTTTTTGGGAGCCGGTGTGATTATGAAAGACGGGTTAAATGTACAGGGATTAAACACAGCTGCAACCATTTGGTGCTCCGCAGCAGTGGGTTCACTGGTGGGTCTTGGCCTTTTTTCGGAAGCCGCTATAACTACAGTCTTTGTGGTGCTAACACATATCCTGTTGCGCCCGATTGGATTAAAACTTAGTAAGGTTGCTTTCTTCGAGAAAAACGAAACGGTTCAAACAGAATACATCATTAATATTAAATGCAAGGAGAAAGCAGAGAATCATCTTAGAGTTTTGCTCATTCAGTATTTAAGGAATGATGAAAAATTAATGATTCGTTCCTTAACGAGCTGTGAAGATGAAAACCCTGTAATTGCCTTTATTACAGCGGAGATATTAAGTTCAGGCCAGCAGGACTATTTATTGGAAAAAATGGTAAGCCGCTTAACTGTTGAGCAGGATGTAATGAAAGTAAGCTGGGAAGTTGTAGGCCATCAAACTGAATTATGACAAGCGGGACAATATTTAACAATGATTATGATTTGTAACGTAGCCCTGATATTGATAGCAGCCGGAGTTGCTGCGGATAACTTGGTACTCGCTTTTGTGAGCGGTAACGATATGGCTGTGTTCAAACTGGCCCGCATGGAAAATCCAAAATCAACAATCCCACCTCCCCATTGGCTGTTAATATTGGGCTTGTTTTTTATCATCCAGAACATGGTACTATTCTATGGCGAGTGGTTTGGCCTGTTCACTATAGGAGTGCTGAAAGGTGAGCAGCAATTAATAGCTATCGGTTTATTATTTTCTATGAGCATCAGGATGTTACAGGAATTAAAAACAAAGAACAGTACCGCAAAACAGGTTTTGTTAAGTACCCGGCAGTTCCTGGAAATAGGATTAGGCACATCCATTTATGTATTTGCGTTTGGTTGTGCCTTGAATTGGCTTAACCTGGATCATCGGGTCGTCATACTCGCCTTGCTTTCATTAATCATTCTTTTTTTGATCGCGGGCACCCTGTTAGGAAAATATCATTTTAAAAAAACATTTAAATACCTGAATACAATAGCGGCATTCCTGGTAATGACAGGAAGCATATTGTTAATTATTGAACTCCTTAAAAATAATATCAAATGACTTTAGCAGAAACCACAAGGAAATTAAAGATTTCCAATAACGGCTCAGTATCCGGTTTTGATGAGGCTGCTGTTGCAAAGCTACGCACAGTATCTAAGGAAGATAATAAATCCTTTTATTCCACATTGGAAAGCAACGAACAGGGATTAAGTAAGGCCGAGGTAGCCAATAAAAAAGGAGAATTCGGACTGAACGAAATTCAGCACGAAAAAGCGCCAGCCTGGTATGTGCAATTATTCCGGGCTTTTTTGAATCCTTTTATTGCGGTATTAATCATACTGGCCTCTGTTTCCTTTGTGATGGATGTCTTACTGGCTGCGCCCGGTGAACAGGATTATAAAACGGTGATTGTAGTTGGGGTAATGGTCATGCTAAGCTCATTGCTTCGTTTTTGGCAGGAGTACACCAGTAACCGTGCTGCCGAAGAATTGAAAAGCATGGTCAAAACGACCGCAACTGTTATACGCCAGGATAAAGGAAAATTCGAGATCAACATCATAGACCTCGTTCCAGGCGATATTGTTTTTTTAAGTGCAGGTGATATGATCCCTGCAGATTGCAGGGTTATTCAATCTAAAGACTTGTTCGTGAGCCAGGCTATGCTTACCGGCGAATCTTTACCATTGGAAAAAAGAGAGCAAATTATTCCTGATGCACATAAAAAATCACCATTGGAATTGGAAAATATTTGCTTTATGGGCACCAACGTGGTGAGCGGTACAGCACATGCTATCGTGGTTACCACGGGCAATCTAACCTATTTCGGCACCATCGGAAAAGCAATTACCGGTAAACGCAACGAAACCAGTTTTGATAAAGGGGTGAATAAAGTAAGCTGGCTGCTGATCCGCTTTATGCTGGTCATGGTACCCCTGGTGTTTTTGATCAACGGGTTGACCAAACACAACTGGTTTGAAGCCTTAATGTTTGCTATTTCAGTTGCGGTTGGCCTAACCCCTGAAATGCTGCCAATGATCGTTACGGCTAATCTTGCCAAAGGGGCAAAAAACATGAGCAAGCGCAAGGTGATTGTAAAACGGTTAAACGCTATTCAAAATATTGGGGCGATGGATATACTCTGTACCGACAAAACCGGCACGCTCACGATGGATAAGATCGTACTGGAAAGACACCTGAATGTTTTTGGAGATGAGGATGATGAAGTGATGAAATGGGCCTATCTGAATAGCTTTCACCAAACCGGGTTAAAAAACCTGTTGGATGTTGCGGTATTGGAACATGCAGAAATACATAGCTGTGTAAAAGCAGATGAATCTTTTAAAAAGATAGATGAAATACCATTTGATTTTCAGCGCAGAAGAATGAGCGTGATCCTGGAAGAAAAGAATGGAAAGCATTTACTGATCTGTAAAGGGGCCGTTGAGGAAATGCTTGACCTGTGTACTCATGCTTTTGACCCGGGTGAAGATAAACAATTGCACATCGAGAACGACAAGATCGTACCTATGGATGATGCGATGCGTAAAATCATATTAAACACCTCCCGCAAACTCAACGAGGAAGGCTTACGGGTTTTATTAGTAGCTATTAAGGAATATGACGAAAGGCCACTGACTTATTCTGTTGCGGATGAAACAGGTATGGTATTGACAGGCTTTGTAGGTTTCCTTGATCCGGCCAAACCATCGGCTAAACCAGCCATTGAAGGTTTACAAAAGTTAGGTGTCAGCATCAAAGTATTAACAGGTGATAACGAAGTAGTCACCAAAAAGATCTGCCTTGACGTAGGTATCCCTGTGCAACATGTATTAACCGGTAAGGAACTGGAACTGATGGACGACGAAGAATTGACGTTGAAGCTGGATGAAACCAGTATTCTTGCCAAATTGAGCCCGATACAAAAGGCGAGGATCATTAAACTGCTCCAGGCCAAAGGGCACACCGTAGGGTTTATGGGCGATGGTATTAATGATGCGGCTGCCCTGCGGGATGCCGATGTGGGTATTTCTGTAGATACAGCGGTGGACATCGCCAAAGAAAGCGCGGATATTATTTTGCTGGAAAAAGACCTTATGGTATTACGCAAAGGCGTGATCTATGGCAGAAGGACGTTTGGCAACATCATCAAATACATCAAAATGACCGCCAGCAGTAATTTTGGTAATATGTTCAGCATGTTAGGCGCAAGCGCATTACTGCCATTCCTGCCCATGCTTCCGATACAGATTTTGGTTAACAACTTATTGTACGATATATCACAAACCTCCATCCCCTGGGACAGTATGGATGAGGATTTTATTGACCAGCCCCAAAAATGGGATGCAAGGGGGATCAGCAAGTTTATGCTGTTTATCGGCCCAATCAGCTCCATCTTTGATTATGCCACGTTTGCCCTGATGTGGTTCGTATTCAAGGCCAATAGCCCTGCCCATCAAAGCCTGTTTCAAACCGGGTGGTTTGTGGAAAGCCTGCTCTCTCAAACTTTAATTGTTCACATGATCCGTACCCGTAAAATACCATTTATTCAAAGCTGGGCGACCGCGCCGGTAGTGGCTTTAACATCTGCCATCATGGCTATCGCGATATTTATTCCCTTTTCGCCATTTGCCACGGCTTTTAAAATGGAAGCATTACCGTTAACCTTTTTCCCGTGGCTGATCGGCATATTGTTGACTTATTGCCTGTTAACCCAACTCATTAAAAACTGGTTTATTAATAAATTTCATCAATGGCTTTAAGTAAACCGAATAAACGATGGATATTGGCTATCATCCTGATGATGATAGCCATCACACTAATTGACTATTTAGTTAACCACCATCCTTCTCATTAATCCATTAAAGGACTATTCCATTTAGAAAATAAATATTCAAATGCAGGCATGGAATACATGGCTACGGACTTTTATGCTTACTGGCCAACTCTCCTGTAAACAGAAAAAGAAAATCTATACTAAATAAATAATTATAATATGAAAAAACACCCACTTATCCCGATCATATTGCTGGACGCTGTAAAAGTCACTTTTGCACAGGATACATTAAAACAACAGCGCTTTAATTTTCACTTTCAGCAAACCATTATTACGCAATATAAACCATCGTTCAGCGTGCAGAACAGTTTATCTACTAATTCCGAAACGCAAAGTTCGATAACTTCCACCCTATATGGCGCAGCCAGGCTTTGGAAAGGCGCCGAAGCCTATTTTAATCTCATTCTGCATCCAGCTTATAATACTGACAGGTGGCCGGTGAATGTTTTAGGCATCAGGGCGCATATGGAGTTTTAGCGAATGGCCCCTTATCGACTCACATATCCGACAATTACTTTCAACATTTAAAGAGTATAATATGTCGGCGATAATCATTAAACTGCTTGGGATCAAGAACAAATTGGTTTCAATATTTGTCCTAACAGTACATTTATTCATCAAATATGTGTTGCCTAACACCTTTAAATCTTCAACAAAACGGTGTGTGAAGTGTCCCTCACGGGCAGTAAAGTAAGTCAAAAGCCTCAAATCTTTCGACTTGAGGCTTTTGACTTACTTTGGGTACTGTCTTATTCTCTGCTGGCAAAATGAAAAAAGCCTGTAAATCAACGATTTACAGGCTTCTGATAAATTTTGAATTGCTATTCAGCGGTGAGGGAGGGATTCGAACCCTCGGTACAGTTTCCCGTACGTCAGTTTAGCAAACTGATCCTTTCGGCCTCTCAGGCACCTCACCATATTTTGATCCTTTCGAACCGGTATTCCAATAATTCCCCTTTTTTCGGGATTGCAAATATAGCAATTAGGCTTATCCCTCAAAAAAAAACTTCGTTTTCTTAATAATCTACCCGAACATGGTAAATGCTCATCAGCATTTTCTTGAATATTGTTTTTATGGTTTCAATATCCTTAAGGGTTATATCACTGTCTTTCAACTGGTTTTGATCCAGTTTATATTTTACGATCCTGTCAACAAGGTTACTTATTGATTGTTCGTCTGGTTCTTTTAATGCCCGTGAAGCGGCCTCAACCGAGTCGGCAAGCATCAAAACACCCTGTTCTTTTGAGAAAGGAATGGGTCCCGGGTACCTAAAAGTGTTCTCGTCGATGAATTTTTCCGGAAAATTTTTCAAAAACGACTGGTAAAAATAATCTACCCGGGTATCGCCATGATGGGTGCGGATAAAGTTGATCACAATTTCGGGCAGGTTTGCCTTACGGGCCATTTCAATTCCCCGGCTTACGTGCCTTATAATTATCTGTGCGCTTTCCTGGTAAGGCAGCTTATCATGCGGATTAAACCCTGATGTTTGGTTCTCTATAAAAAACAGCGGGTTCTCCATTTTACCGATATCATGGTACAATGCCCCTGCCCTAACCAGCAAGGCATTGCCTCCAATGCTGTATATGGCATTTTCGGCAAGATTGGCTACCTGTAACGAGTGCTGAAAGGTACCGGGCGCTGTGAAGGCCATTTCGCGCAGCAAGGGTGCATTGGTATTGGTAAGCTCGATTAATGTAATGTCAGACGTTATGGCAAAAATCTTTTCAAAGATGTAGATAAGCGGATAAGCAAGCAGGGTCAACAAAACGCTTACTACAAATGGTACAAAGTCCATCCAGTCGATATTTCTGAAGCTCCCTTCACGGATAAACGAGATGCCCAGGAATGAGACAAAATAAGTAAAGGTGATGATGAGCGCCGAAATAAGAAATTGCTCACGCCGGATAAGGTTTTTAATGCTGTAAATAGACACCATCCCCGCCGTAATTTCAAAATAGGCAAATTCAAAGCTGTTAGGCACAAAAAAGCCGGCAATCAGCACTACCAGTAAATGAATGTTCAACGCAAGGCGGGTATCAAACAGGATCCGGATAATTATCGGAACTATACAATAAGGGATATAATATAAATTGGGCAGCTGTAGCTTTATAGCTATTGACAGCGTGAACAGCATTGCCGTAATTACAAGCAATATCAGGCTTACAAGACGGTTATCCGCATAAATATCCTTTCGAAAAAGGTACAAAAACACAATAAGCAATGTAATGGCAATACCTACCAGCAGAAACTGGCCAAGCAAGACCAGTCGCCGGTCGCCATTTATGCGGGCATTATCCTCAAACGCTTTTTTGTATGATTGTAGTTTTTGATAAGCCTCATCACTCACCACAGAGCCCTTGGTTATTATTACTTCGCTTTTTTGCACCATCCCCCTGGTGGTCGATAGGTTTTCAACCACTTCTTTTTCAAGCCTGGAGGTCAGTTTGTTATCGTATATTAAATTTGGCTGAAGCCTGTTATTGATCAGGTCGAGCAAAAAAGCCTTATCAAACTCCTTATGTGCAGTTAAAAATTGGTCGCAGTAATCTAAAGCCTTTTGTTTGGTAAAAAGCTCAGCTGTGTTTTTATCTGTTGCTATATTGTGGTTTAATATGGTTACCTGGTAATTTTCAGCATTTTGCTGGTATTTTGAATTAAGCGCCAAAACGCCTTTATCATAAATACTTTTCAATAAAGTAAAGCCGGTTAGGGCATACCTGGCTTTTTTATTATCGGCAATACCTGCACCATGCCATTTTACTTCAATGTCATTATTAAATCCTTCAAGCTGGTGCTGGGCCAGGTCATCATCTGCCTGGTATATGGGAGTTATGCTTGCCAGCGCAACTTTTTGATCGTTTTCAATTTCCTGCTGCGTTTTTAATATGGCGAAATTATAAGGCGATACCAGGTCTTTCTGGTTCCAGATCCTCCCTTTCTCTATATCATAGCTAAATTTCGCTTGTTTGGGGAGGGTAAAAACAATTACACAGATGCTCGCCAGCATCATTAAAAACTTAACATTACGGGAGTATTTGCGAAATAAAGCCTTTTGGCGCGATGAAGATAGTTTTGCCATTTATACGTTTCTATCTCAAAATTAATATAAGTTTCTGTTATATGCAGTTTTTCTTGTATTTATGAAACAAAGAATGATATCTTTGTGATATCATTTTAAAATCAATACAAATCATGAACACTGAAAAAACCATTAACCCTCCTTCCGGTTATCTTGCCTTCATTTTGTTTTTGGCGCTGCTTGCCGCAGCGATCATTTCGTTTGTGTTTCGAGCTGTTGCAGCTGGTGTAATTATTATTTTGGTAGATTTTATTTTTGTTTTACCGGGACTTATAATTGTAAATCCAAATGAGTCTAAATTGCTAACACTTTTTGGCAAATACGTAGGTACCGTTAAACAGGACGGTTTTTTTTGGGTGAACCCATTTACCGCAAAAAAGAAAGTTTCGTTAAAAGCATTTAACCTGAACGGGCAGCAGCTTAAAGTAAATGACAGCGTTGGTAACCCAATTGAAATTGCAGCTGTAATTGTTTGGCAAATAAAAGATACGGCCAGCGCTATTTTTGCAGTTGAAAATTACCTGCAGTATGTAAATATACAGAGTGAAGCCGCGGTAAGGCACCTGGCTAATTCTTTCCCCTATGACAATTTTGAAGACGAGTCGGCCCACATCTCTCTTAGAGGCGGTGCAGAACAGGTGAGCCTTTTATTAGAAAAAGAATTAAATGAACGGCTTGCCCGGGCAGGTATAGAGGTACTGGAAGCACGCATCTCGCATTTAGCTTATGCTCCTGAAATTGCGCATACCATGTTACAACGTCAGCAGGCGTCTGCAATTATCTCGGCCCGCAGGTTGATAGTTGAAGGCGCAGTTGGCATGGTTGAAATGGCTTTAACACGTTTATCTGAAAAAAATATAGTTGAACTGGACGAAGAGCGTAAAGCTGCAATGGTGAGTAACTTGCTGGTTGTTTTATGCGGCGACAGAAGTGTGAACCCGGTTGTAAACACAGGCACTTTATATCATTAACAGCATGTTCAGCACTCTCGACACAAAAAAAGTAAATGAACTTTTCATGATCAGGAAAGGCTGGTTTAACCCTGAATATGAATTGACCGACAATGCTTACAGCTATGGTAAGATTACCTATCGCCGGCTTTCAATGTGTAAGGCTACAATAGTTACTGCTAATAATACATGGATCCTTAAACGGGCAGGTATTTTTAGCCGGACATTGTTAATCACCAACCAGGATGGTGTGACAATAGGACGGGCAACACAGGAATTATTTAGCCGAAAGGTTGTTTTCACATTACAGACTGGTTTCAGCGCTGAATTTTACAGACCGTCAATCTGGGCTCGGGAATATGTTTGGGAATCGGGCGGTTATGGGAAAATAATGCATATTCACAGCAACCCTTTTTGCTTAAAGAATACCATTTATATTAATCAAAGCATGACGCCGGCAGCATTAATTCCCTTACTGACCCTTTTTGGTTCGTTTTTAATTATTTTGAGAAGAAAAAGACAAGCGGCACATTAATTTATGGCTGAAAAGAAAGCATTTATATTACGTATTAACCCGGAAGTGCTTAAAGAAATTGAACACTGGGCCGCGGATGAATTCAGGAGCACTAACGGCCAGATAGAATATTTGCTGCAGCAAGTTTTAAATGAGCGAAAAAAAAGCAGCAAAAAGAAAAAAGCGGACTCGTAATAAGTCCTGAGTCCGAAGTCTAAGGTCGTGAGTCAAAAAATATTGCAGACTTTTGACCCAGGACTTAAGAGTATTGACTCAAATACTATGCGTGCATAATAAAATTTATTAAATTTGCGGCACCAATTTTAAAGATCATCCATGAAAGAAGTAGTAATAGTTTCGGCAACCCGTACCCCTATCGGAAGTTTTGGAGGCAGTTTGGCAAGCCTTTCGGCCACCCAGTTGGGTAGCATAGTTATTAAATCGGCAGTTGAAAAGGCAGGTTTAAAGCCTGAACAGATCCAGGAAGTTTATATGGGCAATGTACTATCGGCAAACCTTGGCCAGGCTCCGGCAACGCAGGCAGCTATATTTGCAGGGTTGCCATATTTACCCGCTACTACCGTAAATAAAGTATGCGCATCAGGCATGAAAGCTATTATGCTGGCGGCCCAAAGCATTGCGCTGGGGCAAAATGAAATTGTTGTGGCCGGTGGTATGGAGTGCATGAGCAATGTACCTTACTATTTGGATAAGGCCAGGAATGGTTACAGACTGGGCAACGGACAAATTACTGACGGCCTGATAAAAGACGGCCTTTGGGACGTGTACAACGATTATCACATGGGTTCGGCTGCAGAATTATGTGCCGTGGAATGCAATATAAGCCGCGAAGAACAGGATGCTTTTGCAATAGAATCATACAAAAGGTCGCAAAAATCGCAAAGCGAAGGCAAGTTTAAGCAGGAGATAACTCCTGTTGAGTTAAAAGATAAAAAAGGCGAGGTAACTTTATTTGCTGAGGATGAAGAGCCAAAGGCAGTAAAGTTTGATAAGATCCCTTCATTAAAACCTGTATTTAAAAAAGATGGCACAGTAACCGCTGCCAATGCATCCACCCTTAATGATGGTGCGGCAGCAGTAGTTTTAATGAGCAAGGAAAAAGCTGATGAGTTGGGCATTAAACCATTGGCAAAAATTATTGCTTATGCAGATGCGCAACAGGCACCCGAGTGGTTTACAACGGCTCCCTCAAAAGCTATTCCGCTGGCTTTGCACCGCGCAGGGCTATCAGCAAGTGAAATTGATTATTTTGAGATAAACGAAGCATTTTCAGTCGTTTCCATAGCAAATAATCAGCTTTTAAAGCTCGACCCCGAAAAAGTAAATGTAAATGGCGGCGCTGTTTCATTAGGCCATCCGCTGGGTGCTTCAGGCGCCCGCATCATTGTAACCTTACTGCATGTATTACAGCAAAATAATGGGAAATTTGGTGCGGCAGGCATTTGTAATGGCGGCGGCGGCGCCAGTGCTATGGTTATTGAAAACTATTCAACAACCAGCGGATCATAACTCTCAATTGCATATACGAACCTATCAAAATTAAGGCCGTTTACAATATGTGGTAAACCTAGTGTATGAGTATGCGCAGCAACCGTCCAACCATTGCGGATGCTAGGCTGGCTTGGTGATGATGTATTACCTTCAACAGTAGTAAATTGATTGCCGTTAACTGCAACTACAATGCCGCAATGTCCCTGTGTTAGGCTATCGCCTTGCTGCCATACTGCAATCGCACCTAATTTGGGAATGTGAGTTGATGTTGGCCATACCGGATCGGCATGGAAGTTTATTGCTATTTGTTGGCTGTTTAGTGATAAAAGTTGTGAAGCATGCGCCCAAACAACAGGGTTGTCTGCGTATCCCTTTTTCCAGGTAAGTTTTACGGATGCAGCGCACCATTCATCGCCGGACTCCCACCCTATTGATACCATATCAGCCTGGTACTGTTTATCAGTCCACCCTGCATTTACCTGAATCTCAGTAATATTTTCAGTACTGTACGTATTTGCTATTTGCACAATTTGATCTGCCGATGCCATAAGGATAAAGGTTAAGTAGCTAATTAACAGTTAAATATACCTATTAAATATTATTAGTTTTAAGAGGAAATAAAAATAAATATATTTCCGTTATTTGGGTTAGTTACACTACATAAGCAAATGGTGATAAAGTACTTCTTTTTAACAATTACTATCCTATTGTTTTGTTTGCCTGGTTTTGCCCAGCACTCAGATGAAAGCGGGCGGATTAAACAACTGCATTTATACGAGGATACCCTGATTGACCTGGGGAAAAAGTTTGTTAACGATGAGAACGAACTTGAGCGAAAAAATGCGAATTATTCGTTTATTAAGACACTTGTTAATGCTTTAAAGATCCCAAATTCTTTCCTTTTTCCGTTCGACTCGGTAAAAAGCATAAGCATTTTAAATTCACCCGACAACCGCTTTCGCATTTTTAGCTGGCATATCACCAATTTAGATGGCAGCTACCGGTTTTACGGCACTATACAATTAAATACCGGTGGTAATTTAAAAATGTACCCCCTGGAAGATTATTCGCCACTATTAAAAAACCCGGAAGATTCTGTTACTGATAATCGTAAGTGGTATGGTGCACAATACTATAAAATAATCCCTGTTTATAGCCCTAAGCTCTATTACGTGTTAGTAGGCTGGAAGGGCAATACTGTAGAATCAACCAAAAAGGTAATTGATGTTTTATCATTTAATGAAGATAAACCGGTATTAGGGATGCGTATTTTCGATGGTAATGGAAAAACACGCGACCGGATAGTATTTGAATACACCCGCCAGGCATCAATGTTATTAAGGTACGTTCCTGAGCAAAACCTAATCGTATTTGATCACCTTGCCCCTCCTGATCCCAAATTAAAGGGTAAATATTCCACTTATGGGCCGGATTTGACCTATGATGGTTATAAATTTAAAAATGGCAGATGGGTGTACATTGAAAACATTGATATGAGAAATGTACCCGAAAGCCGCGACGAAGAATACGTCGACCCCAAAAAACAGGCAGCAATAGATAAAGCCGCTGTTAAAGGAAATCATTAATGGTAGAGATTAGAGGCTAGAGACCAGAGATTAGTTAAAATACGGAAGCCGGAATTTTAAATGTAGAATTTATTTTTTCTTTCGGACTTTCGGACTCCAACTAACCTCTGGTCTCTAGCCTCTGATCTCTAATCACTACACAGGTCTTCTTTTAACCGGGGATATGGATTTAACTATAGTTTCGCCTTTTATTATCTTTTTGGTGGGCTTTAATCTTGATGTAGAATTTTCATAAGCGTATTCTAATAACTGTTTTATATAAGCCTCCGGAAGATCATCCCTTTCTTTTATTTTTATATACCGGTATCGTGTACCGTTACCCAGTAATATTTTTTGAGGATCGGGGAAATCGGTACCACGGTTAAAGCCAAAATTCACATGGTCATTAAACATGGCTATACTACAAAACACATCACCAGCCTTATCCGTTGGCGACCAGCCAAAAGCTAACGAATTGTAATTATCATAAATAAGCTCATTAGTTTCGGGATACAGGTCCCATACAAATTCTCTTAACCATAAAGCTGCGGTTTTAACACTATCAGGATACGGAAGCATAAATTTCATAAGATCGCTTACGGTTTCTTTTCCCATTTTATTAAGTTGAACAAATTAAACTAATAACACATCTTATTTATAAAGGTAAACGTATAAGTTGTTGTAATTAAAATCATTGCACCTATACCCCACCACACTGTACTGCACTTTAATATGATATAAAAATACTATTTAACGGATAAGAATTAACTTTTAATAAACATTGATTAAAATTCAAAAAACAATTTAAAATCAAATTTATGATTCTATTACTATTGACGTACCTATTAAAAAGGTTTGGGCATAAACTAAAGCTAAAGGCACTTTTACAAAAATCGCAGTATTCAATGGTTTTGCAACCGGCTAAGGTTCAAAATGGATCCATTGCACAATTACTATAATCACCTGATTTTTTGGCTGCTTAATGGTTAAATAATTACACTTGGTCAATACGATCAACAGTAACTGATGCTTTATAAAAATCAGAAAAGTCTCTAAGTTATAAGCACCGAATCTACATCAGCATACTTATCGACCAAAATACTTTTACTGTAACCAAAAGCTGCCCGGTATGCCGCATAGTATGTTCAGCCCCGTGCACATATAAACCAATAACGGTTGATGGCAATTTTGATCTGCCCACTTCCCTACTTTCTGTTAAGGTTAATTCATTAACGTTTTTTAGCTGAGCGATGCAATCATCAACCTGTTTATTAAATATTTCGACTAAAGCACTTACACTATATTTTTTTTTCGGTGGCTTACCTTCTGCCGCCAACGCATCCAATTGTTGTTTATTAAGCTGTTCGCCATTAGCGTAAGTAAAAAGCCTGTTAAGCACCCCCGCAAGATGCTGCAGGTGAAAGCCAGGGGATGCAAGGCCAGCGGGCATTTCCCATAATAGCGCTTCCGGAAAGTCCGTCATCATTTCAGTGACCTCTTCGCGCGCCTGTAATAAAGCGTGGGCAACAGGCTGTAACAGGCCAGGTATATTATCTAATGGCCCACGGAGCCAAACTTCAGGTTTATCACTCATAAATATTATTTTAACCGATCCATTTTAGCTTTAACCTCATCGTGACTCAGGGTTTGGGGAAGATTGTAAATCTCCCTGACCCGATCGCGTGTATTATCTGTCCATAGCCAGCTTGTCCAAACCATAAACCAGGTCCACTGAGGCTGTACTTTTAAGATCTCTGCTTTGGGCAGTTCACCTGTTTCAGTAAGCGCTATGGGTTTGCCGTTGGCCAGCTTAAGCAATTCATTATAGTCTTTTTGCTCATAATCAAAGTGGTACACATCGGCGCCTAAAACATCAACGTAGTTAGCGCCCGGGTAGTACTCTTTATAATCATAAGCTTCATCGAAAGGGATATCCCGCAGCCCGTTTGCGCCCCATACCCATAACAGGTTATTTAAATGAAAGTAATTGGTATACCTGTCATACATCATTTTCCATAATTTACTGATACCGTTTTCTCCTTTTTTATTACCCCACCAAAACCATACGCCGTTCATCTCGTGGTATGGCCGCCATAAAACGGTTACCCCTGCATCCCTAAGCTGTTTTAAGTATCCTGCTATTACATCTATCTGGGCAAGCCATTTTTTGTTAAGATCAGAACCGGGTGTAACCAGTTCGTTCCACTCGGTATCAGTCATTTTACCTTTTACATTTTTCTCAAACTCATACGGAGGGTCATCCGTTGGTTTTCCTTCATGCCACATCAGGGTAATCAGATATCCTTCTTTAGATTTTTTTATCGCCTCCTCAACTATCTGAGGCCCAAGGTCCTTATCTCCCCAATTAATAAAATCACTACCCCAAACAGCAGGATACTTACCGGTAATATTTTTAGCGCTGTCTGAAAACATGTTCATGTCGTTATTATAGTTTTGTTGTCCTGATAAAATACTTTTGCCCTTTATATCATACAAAAATCTAAGGGTTTTCTTTACCTCTGCCGTTGCATTTTCATTTACAGGATTAAATTTTTGAGCCTTCAGATAGCTGGTAGCAAATAAAATTAAAATAATCAGGAAATATTTTTTCATTGGCATACTATTGGTTATAAAAGTCAGGACCCAGGTAATAAAGGGTTGCTTTTTGTGCATTTCAAAATTAACAAAAATCTAATATTAAGTTGTTCCCCTGAATTGCTAACAAAGCCTTATCTTTGAGACCATTAATAGTTATGATCAAATTTTACCCGGTAAAGAAGATTACCGTAGCCTTTTTAATCCTTTCTGCCTTCATTATCACTTTTCAAAGCTGTAAAAAGAAGCGTAACGATACAGCCACATTTTTCTTTAAAAAAACCCACAACAAAATTTACCAGGATTACACGCCTGAAGCTTTTGCAAAGGTTTTTAAAAGCGAGCTGATCCGCGAGCGGTCAAATTTAAAACATGCTGATTTTATTACAGATTACTATATAAAAAATCATTACACACCGCAACTGGTAATGGCTCATTTATTTAATGGCGATCTGCTGACTATAGCAAGTTATTGTTTTAAAGCTGATGAGCATGGACTTAATCCTCAAATATTCCAGGCGGACAGATTAAGGACGCTGATATATGAATTTGCCCGCAGAAAAAATACAAAAAGCATTGATTCTGCCTATCGCGAAATAGCCAAAATTGAGCTTACAGCGGCCAATTCATTAATAAATTATTCTAATGCAATGGAATATGGGGTAATTAGCCCCAAACTTATTTACCAGCGCTATTTTTTAGCGACTAAAAGGCCCGACAGCGCAGGCATGCTGCGTGTTTTTCACATTGGAGATATGACGGCATACCTGGATAGTATTCAGCCAAAAAGCCCGCAATACCTGGCTTTACAAAAGGCCCTGAGCGAAAAATATGAGGCCCCCGGCAGATCAGGTGAGGAAACTAAACGTATTTTACTGGTTAACCTTGAGCGTTTGAGATGGAGGAATAAGCCTTTTGAAGACAAGTATGTTATTGTAAACATTCCTGATTTTTTTCTGAATGTTATTGATAGCGGTAAATCGGTATTAAAAATGAAGGTGTGTGTTGGGCAGGGCCGCAATATGGATAATGCCAACACACTGGCTGCCTATAATGATACCTGCAAAATTGATAATCCTAATGAACATGAAACCCCCTTACTTAACAGCTTGATCCACAGCGTTGATGTTAATCCTATTTGGAATATCCCGCGGAGCATTGCTAACAAAGAGATATTGGTTGAAGCTGCCAAAGACCGTTTTTACCTGTCAAATAAGGACATTGATGTATATGAAAACGACAGGCTGGTTGAGAACCCGGAAGATATTGACTGGACAAAGATCACAAAACAAAACTCACCGTATGAGTTTAAACAAAAACCTGGGGCTGATAATTCTTTAGGTAAAATAAAATTCCTGTTTAATAACAAAAGCAGCGTTTATTTACATGATACGCCAGCCAAGAGCGCCTTTTACTGGAAAATGCGCGCGGTAAGCCATGGCTGTGTACGCTTAGGCGATCCGCAAGGCCTTGCATTAAACTTATTTGGCGCAGGGGACAAATACGACACGATAGTTAAGGACATGGCAGCGGATAACCCCAACCCTACTAGCATCTACCTACCTAAAAAAGTTCCTGTGTATATTACTTATGTTACCTGTTGGGTTGACGAAGATGGCAAATTACAGTTCAGAAATGATGTGTACGGGCAGGATATTGTTTTGTATGATCATTTGCAAAAATTCCTGCAACCAACCACTCAATTAGTAGCAAAAAACTAAGTGAGCCATTGAACACGAATTGCACTAATTTATTCGAATTTCACGAATTACATCGTCTAATTTGAGAAATGAAACAATTTAGAAAGGCGACAGATTTTCCAAATCAAATTCGTGAAATTCGAAACAATTCGTAAAAATTAGTGCTCTTATAAACTTGCTAATACACTACTATTTGTACCAGGAAAAACATAGCTTGCAGCCAGATCCTGATCCAGGAATTTAGAGTTGTAGCGATGATCATTACCATTAATAAACATTACCGTTTTATTTTTGATGAGATCAATAACCTTGTCTGACATATCAAGCGGAACTGCAGGACAGCCATAGCTGCGGCCAAGGCGGCCAATTTGGTCTATCGCGTTTTCGCCAACATAATCGGCACCATGCACCACAATGGCACGCTCACGGGCGTTAGAGTTAAAACCGGCATCCATTCCGTCTAATCGTAATGAACGGCCGTTTTTTCCATAGTAAACATCATCAGTAATATAAAAGCCCAGGCTGCTTTGATGCGAGTCAATTCTGTTTGAAAAACTGGTGGCCATATCATCGCCGCTACCATGGCCGTGTGATACCCATGTATTTATAAGTAATTCGTTATTAAGCATGTCAATTATCCACATCCGCTTTGCATGGCTTGATTTGGTAAGGTCAACAACAGTAAGAATTGAACTGGTTTGCGGCAATTTATTGGTTGCTTTTAAGTTCATAAAACCGGTTACGGCTTTATCAAAAACATCCAGCTCCAAGCCTGAACTCTGTAAATGTGCAGACTCATAAATATTGCTGATGTACTTTTCAAGCAATTCCCTGGCGGAGAAAGCCTTTTTAAAATCGATAGTATGTTTATTAATTTCTGCCGGTTTCCAGCTTATAGTAGCAAGTGCGAGGATCAATAAAATGCATAAAAATCCGCCTAGAGGTTTTCTCATTCTTTACTTGGGTTAAATCAATAATCAATTAGTGGCCGTTTATACGTAAAAAACAGAATTAGGTTCTGTTCTTTCGCCACTATTTATAATTTATCACAAATTAAACTATCTTTTAATAATTAAAAAAATATCTTTAAAGATAATTTACATCTATCGATATTAAACCCTAATATAAAAATTTAATATCGACAGACCTTAACACTAAACTGTAGAATTAATTAATTATTATTTAACCCAGGTTATTTTTTCTTCTATTTCAGTATTTCTAGTTCCTTCGGGATATTCATCTGCGTAACCAAAATAGAGGATTCCCATAACATTATCATCTTCAGCAAATCCTAAAAACTCTTTTAACACAGGTTTTAACGCCATGCCACCGGTACTCCAAAACGAAGCAATATTTAACGCAGTTGCGCCCAGCAGCATATTTTGGATAGCGCACGATGTTGCGGCAATCTCTTCTAAGGGTGGGATCTTAGCCAAATCTCCCCTCTTCATTACAGCTACAATTATGTGCGAGACTTTATCGCCCTGGTGCATTAAGTTATTATAAACCGTTGGGTTAAAGTTATCGCCCATGCTGTTCTGCTTATATAATTCAGCATGTTGCTGACAGAACTCAGCAGGATTTTCATAAACTATAAACCGCCATGGTTCGGTATAAGCATGTGTAGGCGCCCAATTGGCCAATTCTAATATAGCGGCAATATGTCCATTGGGGATCTTATTACCATTCATTGCCTGCGCCTTAACACTGCGGCGGTTTTTTATAATATTTGTTATTGTTGAAAATGTAGTATCCATAGATGTAAAATAAAAACGTCCCGATCAAATGACCAGGACGCAAAAGTAAGATTATTATAAAAAATGGGGTTATAAATGAGATTTAATGACAAACAGCTAACTCAGTAATTAAATATTCAACCATCACTATTTCACTAACTCACCAATTCACTAATTAATAAATAGCCGGATATTTATGCGGATCCGTTTCATTCATTAAACTATAAACAGCTTCAATAATATCATCTAATGATGGTTTACTGAAGTAGCCTCCATCTGATCCATAGGGTGGCCTGTGCTCTTTTCCGGTAAGCGTTTTAGGCTGAACATCAAGCGAGTAATAACCTTTCTGATCTTCAATAACCCGCTGTAAAATATAGGCGGAGGCCGCGCCAGGCAGGTCTTCATCTACAATTAATAGCTTACTGGTTTTCTTTAAAGAGTTACCACAAACATTATCTGTGTCAAAAGGATATAGTGTTTGCGGGTCAATAACTTCAATACTTATCCCCAGTTTCTCAAGCTCTTTAACAGCTTCCATAACTATGCGCAAAGTTGACCCATAGGATATAACAGTAACGTCAGTGCCGTGATTTAATATTTCAGCTTTCCCTAATGGCACAGTAAACTCGCCCACATTAGCCGGCAACCGCTCTTTTAAACGGTAGCCATTTAAGCACTCAATTACCAATGCCGGCTCATCGCCTCTTAGCAGTACATTGTACATACCGGCAGCTTGTGTCATATCGCGTGGTACGCAAATATGCAGGCCGCGCATTGAATTTAAGATCAGCCCCAGCGGAGAGCCTGAATGCCAGATGCCTTCCAACCGGTGACCGCGGGTACGCACAATTAAAGGTGCCTTTTGACCGCCGCGTGTGCGATAGCTTAAACTTGCAAGATCATCGCTCAAAACGTTTATAGAATATAACAGATAATCAAGATACTGGATCTCGGCTATCGGTTTTAAACCGCGCATCGCCAGGCCCATCCCCTGTCCTATAATTGTAGCTTCACGAATGCCCGTATCTGTTAAACGCAGATCGCCGTATTTACTTTGCAAGCCGGCAAACCCCTGGTTTACATCGCCAATTGCACCCACATCTTCGCCAAAAGCCACAATACTTTTATCGCGTTCAAAATTGGCATCGAAACAGGCATTTAAGATCTCGCGGCCATCAATAGCTTTTGAATCTTCATAATACCTAACCGGTACGTTTGAAACATTTAAAGGCGAATACTGTGTTCCGGTAAATAATTTAGAGCTGTATCGTTTTTCGTTTTTTACATTTTCATCAGCAAGCCAGTTTATCAGCTCCTGTTTTTGAGACGTATTATGTTTTACAGTAAGACGAAGCGATTTACGGATAGCCGCAACCACGTCTTTACGGCCGGGATCAACACAATCACGCAGTTCAGCAACTACGTCCAGCAGTTCACCCTGTTCGGGAACTTCCTGGGCAAGCCTCTCAATTAACCGCGCTGCATCATTTAGCTCAGAAAGGATCTCGTTGCTTAGTTCGTTCCATACTTGCTTTTGTACTTCACGTACATACTTTTTGGCAGTTGCTTCAATTTCATCAATGTCTGCTTCAGGAGCAATGGCTGATGCAACCATCCATTTACGCATTTGCAAAAGGCAATCATGTTCCTCTTCCCAGGCCAGGCGTTCCTTTGATTTATAACGCTCATGTGATCCTGAGGTAGAGTGGCCCTGCGGTTGCGTCATTTCAATAACGTGGATCAAAACCGGCACATGCTCCGCACGGCACAACGCAATGGCACGCTCATAGGTTTCACAAAGCGCCACATAGTCCCAACCCTTAACTTTATATATTTCGTAGCCGTTGGTACCTTTTTCGCGCTGAAAACCTTTTAATATTTCAGAGATGTCTTCTTTAGTAGTTTGCAATTTAGCCGGAACAGATATTGCGTAGGCATCATCCCAAACAGAAATAGCCATTGGTACCTGTAAAACACCGGCGGCATTAAAGGTCTCAAAAAACAAGCCTTCGGATGTTGATCCGTTACCTATTGTTCCGAAAGCTACTTCATTACCTTTAACCGAAAATTTTTTCAAATATTCAAGTTGCTTATTTTGCCTGTATAACTTTGAAGCATAGGCCAAACCTAACAAACGCGGCATGTGACCGCCTGTTGTTGAAATATCCGCCGAGCAATTCATGGTTTCGGCCTGGTTTACCCAGCTACCGTCTTCATTTATAAAGCGGGTAGCGTAATGGCAATTCATTTGCCTCCCCGCCGATGCAGGGTCCTTATCAATTTCGGGGTAAGCATAAAGCTGGGCAAAAAATTCGTTCAGGTTGCTCATACCCGTCGCAAACATAAATGTTTGATCGCGGTAATAACCTGCGCGCCAGTCGCCCTTTTTAAAAGCTTTAGCCATAGCAAGCTGGGCAACTTCTTTACCGTCGCCAAATATTCCAAACTTAGCCTTACCAGTGAGCACCTCCCTGCGACCAATCAAACTCGCCTGCCTGCTTTCGTAGCCTATGCGGTAATCATTGATCACAATTTTCTTAAAATCTTCAAAACTGAGCTCTGCGGTATTTAATAGGCCGGTAGCGTTAATTGCAGTTTCGGGCATATAATATTTTGTTTAGGGGGTAAAATTATAAAATTCTATTCTGTATTTGGCATTATTGCATATAAAACATACAGTTTCAGTAATAGTTTTATTATTACATTAAACCTTTTATATTTGTGAATATCAAATCAACAATATGAAAAAGATTTTATTAATATGCGCAGTAATTTTAGGTTTCGCTTTCACCGCATCGGCACAAGATAGTGAAAAACCTGTATTTAAATTCAACGAGGAAAAACATGACTTTGGTAAAATACCACAAGGAACACCTGTTACTACCGTATTTGAATTTACCAATGTAGGCAAGCAGCCACTTATTTTAACCGATGTAAGGCCTACATGTGGCTGTACCATTGCTGATTACACCAAAACACCGGTTAAAAGCGGCGAAAAAGGCAATATAAAAATCACTTATAACGCTGCAGTTGCTGCTCCGTTTAATAAGGTAATTGTTGTTACTTCAAATGCTGAAACCCCGCAGAAAAATTTAAATATTGTTGGGGAAGTAGTTGCGAAACCGGCGAGCAGTAATTAAAAGCCTCACCTAAATCCTCTCCAAAGGAGAGGACTTGAAAAAAATATTTTAAAGACGCAATAATTTGCGTCTTTTTTGTTTTTCAAAAACTTTAAACTTCTTCCGGACTTTCGGACTTTCCTGACTTTCGGACTAAATTTACTAATTTTGTGCCATGCCAAAAATATCGCACAAAGGGCAGCAAATGCCTGCCTCTCCTATTCGTAAATTAACGCCTTTTGCTGATAAGGCTAAGCTTGCCGGTAAAAAAGTATACCATTTAAATATAGGTCAGCCGGATATTGAAACGCCTGAAGGGATGCTTAACGCCATTAAAAATATTGATTTTAAAGTTTGGGCTTATACACCATCAGAAGGAACTTTATCATACCGCAAAAAGCTTACAGAATATTATAACAAACTGGGCTATAACATTACGCCCGAAAATATAATTGTTACCACAGGCGGATCGGAAGCTATTACTATAGCCATGATGGCTTGCCTTGATCCGGGTGATGAGGTGATAATCCCTGAGCCTTTTTATGCCAACTATAATGGCTTTGCCTGCCAGAGTGATATTGTTGTTAAGCCGATATTGTCATACATTGAAAATGGTTTTGCCCTGCCCCCTATCAGCGAGTTTGAAAAGCTGATAACCGATAAGACCAAGGCTATTATTATCTGTAACCCAAATAACCCTACAGGATATTTATATTCAAAGGAAGAGCTTGAAGCATTAAAAGAGCTGGCATTAAAGTACGATCTGTATTTATTCAGCGATGAGGCTTACCGCGAGTTTTGCTATGACGGTCAATCATTTATATCGCCCATGCACCTGGATGGCCTGGAAGAAAATGTAATTGTGATGGATACCGTGAGCAAGCGTTACAGCGCCTGCGGCGCCCGTTTAGGTTGTTTGATCACCAAAAACAAGGCTGTACTGGCTGCAGGTTTAAAGTTTGCGCAGGCACGGCTCAGTGCCGGAATGGTTGAGCAAATTGCCGGCGAAGCAGCTGTTGATACGCCGGATGAATATTTTGAAAAAGTAAACAAGGAATATACTGCCCGCCGCAACACCATAGTAAATGCCCTTAATAAAATGGAAGGTGTTTATTGCCCTAATCCTGGTGGTGCGTTTTACGTGGTAGCAAAACTGCCAATAGATAATGCCGATAAATTTTGCCAGTGGATGCTGGAATCTTTCAGCTATGAAAACCAAACAGTTATGATGGCCCCTGCAACCGGCTTTTACAGCACCCCAGGCACCGGATTGAACGAAGTTAGAATGGCATACGTTTTGAATAACAACGATATTAAAAAAGCAATGATTTGCCTGGATGAAGCGTTGAAGGTGTATCCGGGGAGAGTGTTAAGTCCGGAGTCGGAAGTCTTGAGTCAGAAGTCTTAATTTATTGGTTAAGCCAAGCTTTATAACTATATTTGCAATCCTTTATCTGACTTAAGACTATCGACTTTAGACTAAGGACTCAAAAAATGGGGTCGACCGGAATTGACAGGATGGAGATAAGTAAGTAAGCATGCAGCGCGTTGGGTGAATTAGCGCTCTAATCAGAACACTCAAAATCACAAATGGCGAAAATAACTACGCCTTAGCTGCTTAATTTAGAATTTAGCTAGCTTTTGTCCCGCCGGTTTTCCGTTTCATCGGATCGGCACCAGGGGCATCGACAGATGGAACTGGTCCCGACTGCGGTGCGCTGTCGGGACGAGATAAAGCACCTAAGGAAGACGGTACAGGCAAGCAACTGGCCTTCCCCTTCCCTACAATTAAACAGAAGCTAAGCATGTAGAAAGCTTACCTTATACCATGTTTGGACGAGGGTTCGAATCCCTCCGGCTCCACTGAACACGCAAGTACCGAAACACTTGCGTGTTTTATTCGAAAGTTTTCATATCGAATAAAAAATAATGCACTGCAAATGCATTCAGATTAACTTCTGAAGGCATTTTGTTTTTAAAGAACTATTAAAAATGATTATTAATTATTCTTGCTGCTCATTAATTTCTTAATTAGCAGGCTTTGTGATAACAAGTTCTTTTTTTATCCATATTTCCGTTTTATGATGGACAGGTTCTATGATAGCAGCTATGACTACTGAAATTATAAGAGAAAAGATTTGATTGTCTTTAGTTAGCTGTTCAACATAGGGTCCGAGTAATAGTGAAATAAACTCAAACATAAATAGCAAAGATAAAATACCTAAAAAATTTATTATTCGGGGTTGGGTTTTGTGGCGACTAAGAAATAAAATAAATAAGAAAAAACTGGGAATAAACACAGCTATACCAGTGAGCTGTAAATTTTTTGCATTCTCTTCTGCTTTTCTTATTTTTTCTTCATCAATTTCTTGGAGCCTTTGTTTTTCAGCAAAAGCAAGTTTTTCCACTTGCTTTATTTTTTCTTGACTGAAAAGACTATCCTTTGCCGCTATAAAAATTTCCTGATAATGAAAAGCGCTATCTAACTCAGTTTTGCCTTTAAAGTAGTCAGTTAAAAATTTACTTGCATTCAAAACTCTTAAAGGAAAGTTATCCCGTAGTCCAATCTTTATTGAGAGTTTCCCATAAAATAAACAGGAATCTTGATATAGACTTGAATTTTTTAAAATTTTTGCGATAGCTAACGTAGATTCGCATTGGGTATCATCATCATTTGCTTCTCTGGCATAGAAAATCGCCTTTCGATAATAATCCAAGGCTAACTTGAACCCATTCAATTTTGAATAAATATTAGCCAAGTTATTGGTAGCGGTAGCGATATCATCAGTATATCCAATTTTCAATGCGAGGTTGTATCCAAGTTCAGTATATTTTCTGGCAGAGTCCAATTTATTCATTTGTTCGTAGGTGTCTCCCAAATTTAATAGATCTTTGGTCAATGAAATTTTATTATTGATTGATTGGTCTATGAGTTTGGCTTTAATGGTATAATCAATTGTTTTTTGAAAGTCTTGTTCATAATAATAAGAAACACCAATGTTTTCATAATTTTTTGCTATTTCCACCTGATTGTTTGCTACTTCATTTATTTTAATCGCTGAGAAAAAAAAACCTAACGCTTTTGGATAATTTCCCGTTTGATTATACACTACACCTTCAAGATTTAAGCTTACAGATTCTCCTTTTAGAAAATTTATTTTTTGTGACATTTGAAGTGCGGAACGCAGGATCAACAAGGCACTATCAGGTTTGGATTGATAATATTCAATACCTAATTGGTTCATTAACTTAATCTTAATAGTATCTTCGCTAGAAACAGAAATAGCTTTTTTAAGACTATCAATAACTTTTTGTTGAGCTTGTAGTTGTAAAACAAAATTAACAAAGATAAATGTATATAGTATTTTTTTCATGAGAAGGTTTATTATTAGGGTTAATAAATATTTAGCTGAATTTATTATAATTATTTTTTATTTTAGGGAATAAATTAATTACCAAAACATGAAGCATCAAAAATTTGTAGTCGACCTTTCAACAATTGAGTTAACTGAAACTCAGGTAAATGAAATTCAATCCGGAATTGAAGAAATTGTAACAGGCATATTAATAAGGAATGCGACGACCGAAAACTTAAAAATGTCCCCCTTAAGCTCAGAATTCCATTTTGGGGGCGGCGTTAAAGGAATAGCGTTTACAAGCAAATAAAAATTATCCATCAACCGTATCATTAATTGAAAATGAGCAAGCAAACTGAACAGCTTTTATGTCCTTCTTATATAGCTAAAGAAGGGGCTCATTTATTAGGCGTGAAACAAAAAGATGGTACGATTGGGATATTACCAAAACCACTTCATGTAACCGAAGCTTTTTTTCAGGTAGCCCAACAAAATGGTATCAAACCTGAAGAACATTTTAGATTTGTAGGTAGCTGTATGGTATCTGGCTGTAAACAATGGACTAATAATAGTTGTTCAATTGCTTCTCGGGCAGTCGAGTTAATTAATTTAGTTTCTGATTCTATACCATTGCCAACTTGTAGTATTAGGCCCACTTGTCAATGGTATTTTCAAGAAAAATCTAATGCTTGCAAAGTTTGTAAATTTGTGATTACAGAAACACCTGACTGAAAATAAAAATCTTGTAACAATTCTCGCACTATCTCCCCATAGTAGCTTGGGGCAACGAATATTTGAGTGATGACATATTCTAAATTTGAACTAAAAATTTATAACTCCAAATCCGCCATTAAACGCAAATCAGAGAGAAAATGGTTCGATATATGTACAGTAGCCTCCACTGAAAGCCCTTAGATTAGTTTCTGAGGGCTTTTTTATTGCGTTAACGGGCTGCCGGAACTGCTACGCTTTACTTAAAGGGGTTAATAGGGTTAACACAATTCTATATTTTTAACACTTAACAGACTACTAATCAATATATTACCCATAAGCCCTGGCGCGAGTATGCATTTCAGGCTAAATGAGATGGGGTACTCGTGACATTGTATAATGCCCATGGTTTGTACACGCCAACATCTTAACAAATGCTTATGGCTTACATCATCTAAGAATCAGTTAAAATATTTCAATTAAAAATATAGCATTGCAGGTTATTTAGCAAACGGCATTTATTTTCACAAGGGCATAATACTTCATAGCAATTTGGCTATCTAAACGCGGGGCACGAGTACGCCTTTGCAATTTTGGCCTACCTGCATACTCGCGCCAGGTGGATAGTAATAGCTATAAACTTCGGACAGCGGGATATTCTCAGCCTAACGGAAAATTATTTCTTCCCACAACAAATCCATAAATTCGCGCCTATGGAATATCCTCTGCTGACCGATGCAAAACTGCTCATGCTGAAGCAACTTGCACTGCACGGCGCAAAACCGACCGGTAACGATTTACAAAGCATCATGACCAGTTTTTTCAACCTCAAGCACAAATTCATCAAAAACCAGCTGCGAAAGGTAGTGATGAGCAGGGGTCTGCAGGCTAAAGCATCCGTGCTGAACCTTGACGCCATCCTGAAAACGGTAGCGCAGCATTTTACTGACGGCAGCGATGTCAACCCCTACCTCAGCAAAGGCATCATCCGGGCTGGCAAACACGATTTCCTGCTCAATGACTGGGAGATTCACCATCTTCACCTCAACGACAAAAAAGACAAGCCGGCAGATTATTTTAAGCAACGGTCAAGCCAGCTCTTGTTTGCTCATATCACACCCGAAACCGCTTATTTTATTGACATCCGCCACCATAATGAAAACCTGGTCTTCGCCCAGCGCGACCTACTAAGGATCGTCAGAGATAACTGGCCGGATCTCAATCGGAAGTTCCTGGTGCAGGAAGAGCCGATGGAGGTGTTTCCGAAACACGACGAACAAGGCATCCATAATTTGCGCAAAGGCAGCTTCCTGTTTTTTACGCAGGTGGACGATCATGCTTATATGCCTGGTCTCGGGTCCGCCGTCAGTGGCTTTAGCATGAAAGCCGGTATGGAAATGAACGCGTTTTGCGCACAATTGTATAAGATCCACAGCTATATTTCCGAAAATGAACAAAAATTAAAAGACCGACTTGCAGCAAAATCGGGGCTGGATCTAAAGTCGGTGAACTTTGTGCTGGCTTTAAAGGACTGGACCTTTTATGTCTATGAAGAAAACAGCAGACATTTGCTCAATTTCGAATTGAGCGGGTATACACCCGCTTTTGGCGATGCAGAAATTTCTCGGCCAACAAATTAAAAAGCCCCCTCTGGCGCTAGTATAACGGGCCGGATGTGCGAAAAGGCTACTAGTGCCCCGCGCGCTAAGTAGCCAACCTGGAGCCTGGCTATGTTGAAGTGCTACCACATTGTTCAGTTAAAACGGGCAGAACACCCAATTTCAATCAACCCAACAAGTGAAACACGCTGATTATAAATAAATTACAAGAATAAGCCCAAAAAGCACAAACTTATTAACTGTTGATTGTCAGCTACTTACACTTGAGTAAAACTCAAATACAATGATAATCAGCGTATTTCACAGCGTTCCACACCGTTCCGCGCGAAAAATGGAACGCTTTGCCGTGGCTCTTCCTGCTCCACTTCAAAAAACTTACGTTCATATCCATTGACCATCCCCGAAATGTATAAGAGATCAGTAGAAAAGTATAAATCAGTCCCCCACTTTCGCCTCACCTTTGCTTCAACAATTAAATACAAAAGCAATGAAAAAGACAGTATTAATCACTGGCGCTTCGTCAGGGTTTGGAAAAGAGGCCGTTAAATTATTCCATAAAAACAACTGGAACGTAATAGCCACCATGCGTTCGCCAGAAAAAGAAACAGAATTATCGGCACTTGACCAGGTTTTGTTAACCAAATTAGATGTAACCGAGAAAGCCAGCATACAAAACGCTGTGAATGCCGGCATTGAAAAATTTGGCCAAATTGATGTACTGGTGAACAACGCGGGTTATGGTGCATTTGGTGCATTGGAAGCTGCTACCGAAGCAGAGATCAAAAAACAGTTCGATGTTAATTTCTTTGGGTTAATCGAGGTAACAAAAGCCTTATTACCGGTTATGCGGAAACAAAGATCGGGCGTTATCATCAATGTTTCTTCTATAGGCGGCAAAGTTACCTTCCCGTTCTCGTCACTTTACCATGCTACTAAGTTCGCGGTTGAAGGTTTAACAGAGTCCATACAATACGAACTCAACCCATTGGGCATCCGGTTAAAAATTATTGAGCCAGGCGGTTATAAAACCGAGTTCGCTGGTCGTTCAATAGCAATTTTCGGCGTTGGCGAATCAGGCGATTACCAGGCTCCGTTTGATGGATTTATCAGTGCATTAGAGCAATGGCCCATGTCTGAAAACATTGGCGAAGTGGCTGATGCTATTTATGAGGCAGCTACCGATGGTACTGAAAAATTGCGTTACCCTGTAGGTCATGATGCCTTACCTATATTGGAGGCAAGACATCAGATGGATGATGTGGATTTCAAAAAAATGATAGTGGGCCAAATGGGCATTTAAATATCATTGGCTGCCCGCATTTGGGCAGCCTTCCTTTTTTTACAGTAACTTTATCAATAAAAACATGGCCGATAAATACATTGAAATCAAATCAATCAGCGATCTGCACCGGATGGTACAATACACCCCACCCAGGCACCCCCTGGTGAGTGTAATAGATCACACTGACTTTTATAAAAGCTACCATCCTAAAGAAGGTGTACTTTATCGGTTTGGGTTTTATATCATTTCCTGCAAAAAGTTTGACGGGGTATTAAAATACGGTAAGGGACATTATGATTTTAATGAAGGTTCCCTGATGTTTACCGCTCCGGACCAGGTTATAGGCCCCGGACCCGATATTAAAGTTGAGGAAGGCTGGGCACTGTTCATCCACCCCGATCTGATACACGGTACCGACCTGGGCAGGAAGATACACCAGTATTCGTTTTTTAATTATGAGATAAACGAGGCGCTGCACATTTCGGAAGAGGAAAAATTAATCATTAAAGATTGTGTGGCCAAGATTGAAAAAGAGTATGCCCAAAACATCGACAAGCATTCGCAGGCCCTTATCGTTAGCAACATCGAGTTGCTGTTAAATTATTGCAACCGTTTTTATGACCGGCAGTTTTATACCCGGGCCAAAGTTAACTCGGATGTGGTACAGCAGTTCGAAAAATTATTAAAGGATTATTTTTCGCAAAACAACCTCATAGAAACCGGTCTGCCTAATGTGGGTTATTTTGCATCCAGGCTCAACCTGTCACCCAACTACCTGTCAGATCTGTTGGGCAAATTTACGGGTAAAACCACACAGGAGCACATCCATCTGGAACTGATAGATAATGCGAAAACATTGTTGTGGGGTACCAATAAGTCTATCAGTGAAATTGCATACGAACTTGGATTTGAGCACCCATCGCACTTTACAAAGATATTTAAAACAAAAACAGGTAAGTCGCCAAGTAACTACAGGCAGCTGAATTAAAAAGAGTATTTGTACTTGTTGAAATGCAACAAAACAAGAAAATGAAAAAAGCAGATCTGGAAAATAAAATTCATAAATTCATTGAAGCGGCAAATGTATTTGACACCAAAACTGTTTTGGATCTTTTCGCTGCAAATGCCGTGATCGACGATGTATCTGTTGGTGAAAAGTTTGAGCATATTGCGGGGGTGAAAAAATACTTTGTGAACTTTTTTATAGGATATCATACTTTAACCAAGCTGGTATTATTTGAGCACATCAATGCCAATAGGATCATTGCCAGGGTAGATTTTACCGGTGATTTTGGTCATGAAACCGGTGGCCTTGATGTCAGTGTCAATAGTGATGGGTTAATTACACATATCAACGCCTATCTTGATTAACCATCCTTCCCCCCCCCCCCTCTGGCGCTAGTATAAAGGGCCGGATGTGCAAAAAGGCTACTAGTGCCCTGCACGCTAAGTAGCCAACCTGGAGCTGGGCTATGTTGTTTATAAAGTGCGACCACATTTTTCAGTTAAAAGCGTAGGCGCTCGATATTCTTTTCGATCTGCCTTGATAGCGAATTATGCTATAGAATTTAATGAACGAGTTTCCTGTATCAGCGCGGTTTTCCGGTCATCAAAATTAATTTGGCCTATGGGGGCAATTATCTCATTAAACAAACTGGTTAACTCATCCGAATGTAAGGCCGGTTTTTGAGTTTTAATATTGAAATAAGTAAACTTTGTCCAAAGCATTGATTTCAAATTCGCTTTATTTTCGTCCCACATGCGCATTTCAACGGTAAGCGATCTGGGCGTTACTTCTATCAATTGGGAATCAATGAGTATTATCTCTCCCCTGAATATGGGTTTGAGATAACAAATTTGATTACTGGATATCACCCAAACTAACCCGGTATGGGCAGTACCGTCGAAAACATCTAAATTATAGGCATCCAATAGCTGATCTTCCCTGGCATTAAGAAAATAATCTAAATAACGGGTGTTGTATAAATGATTGAATGGGTCACAATCCTGAAAGCGGACTTTGACGGTTGATTGCAATATTTTTTGCATTAACTATAAAGATGAATTAATGGATTACTATTTTTGGTAGTTAGGATATAAAGAACTGCTGACTGATGATTTTGCCCGCATTAATTTTATATACGCACAGTTCATCAATGCTACCCTCTTTGCCATCAATATCAAATTCCATGAATAGCCTGATGCTAAAATAAGCTTCCGAATGGATAGCCTCGGAAATTTGAATGGCCCGGATCTTCGCTTTTGAAAGGAACTGTTTTTCTAATTCCAGTAATTTTGCCAGGCCTTTTATTGGCCCAAATTTTGAATTGATTGGGTCGATGCTTTCTGCATCTTCACTAAAAAGGTCATGATAAGCCTTCAGGAACTCCTGGTTCCGTAATAGCCCGATCAGCGTTTGAGAAATGGATGTTGCTGTCATAAAATTAGATAATTTGTATAAAAGAATTTAAATACGGATAGTTCAATAAAACTATCCGTTCTGGCTGAATACGTTTTTACGGATACGACAAATTAAAGCAGCTGTGTATCTAATTCGAAGCTTTTTTAGGAGCACTGTTACTGTTAAACATGTCGCGGTACATTTTCCAGCCGTCTGCCGTTTTTTTCCAGACAACCAGGTATTTCCCCTTCCCCAATGCAACATTATTTGCTCCGAACATCTCAAAACTACCTTCCTCGGTCACATACAGATCAGTAGCGCCATAAAGATTCAATGTTGTAAATACAATATTACGCACACCTGCCTTATAAGCAAATCTGTAAAAACCCAGCTGCCCCTGTACGCCGCAAAGTGCCGGCGAGTTGGCCGGGAGCAGGCAAGCATCGGGCGTATAGCAATTCATAAATAAGGAGGAATCGCCTTTAATGAATGCCTGGCCATAGGACAAATTAACCTGATGAAGGGCAGCCTTTATTTTGGCTGTGTCCGGTTTGTTCATTTCAAGGGCTTTTGCGCTTAAGGTAAAAGAAGTGATCATTAATAAAATAATGCAGGATAAATTGATGGATAACTTTTTCATTTTTTTGTTAGTAGGGTTATTAATAAATGACCATAATCGAAAACAAACCATTTAATGCATTGAATTTTTCTACGTAATATTCCATGCTAAATCATATTTGATATTTAAATGACTTTTATTATTCGATGTTTTGATTTTTGTATTATTACTTTTATTCAAAGTAACCACCCTTTTCAAAAATGACTTTGTATAAAAACGACAATTTTGAAATTTCATGAAGTACGCCGAATATAAACCCGGGCTGCAGCTAGCGCCCTATATTGATGCTTATTATACCCTGGAAACAGGCTCTCTTTATCAGCCGCTCACCCGTCGTATTTTTGCAGATGGCTGCACGGAGATTTTCATTAACCTTGGTGAATCGAAACCCGTTGTAAATAATTACACCATACTTTATCCCGGGAACATTTACCTGGGTGGCACCATGACCGCGTCGAATTTACTGAATAGCGTGCCTAATAGCCGTTTCCTGGGTATTCGTTTTAAGCCGTCCGGCTTTTCTGCTTTCTATAACTTACCACTTGATGAAATTGTTGATGAAATAATTGAGTTCCCGGATAAAGAACTTTACGCGCTTGCGGAACTGGACAGACAGGTAGTGACCAGGTTGGACCAGTTTTTTTCAGGCAGGCTTAAAAATCGAAAGTATGAAACGATCACCCCGATCACACAAACCATCGAAAAGTTTCAAGGCTTGATTTCTGTTGATAGTGTTGCGCAAACGCACCATGTAACCCTCAGAACCCTCGAAAGAATTTTCAGTAAGAACATCGGCATATCACCTAAAGAATTTATCAGTATCATCCGCTTTCAGCATGCTGCGAAAAAATTGCAACAGGATACATCTGGAAATAACCTGTTGAGGATTGCTACTGATATGGGATACTATGATCACTCGCATTTAACACGGGAAATCAAAAAATACAGTGGTTTAAATCCATCCGAACTGACCGGAAAAATGGCACAGCTCACACCTGACCAATAGTAAATAGGCCCAAGCGTTGTTTAAAGTATGAATCGAACATACTTTTGAGGCTAACCCGTTAACAACCTTACTTTATTTCGCCGGTAAGCAATTTTTATTCTGGGTAGCTTTTGCTAAAAGGGGATCAGCTGAGTTTTGGGTAATTTCCTGGCAGGTAAGTTTGTTTACATAACCGCTTTGCGTACTAACAACGCTTACATAGTTTGCTTTACCTTCAACCACCGTTATTGTTAATGGTGCTGATTTTTTTCCGTTGGATATTCCTCCGCTAACCACACTTACAGTATGCTGGCCAATACCTATATCATGAACAGAGAAAGATTTATTTTTCAACTTGCAAGCTAACTGATCATCAATATACAATCTATAATTGACAGCGGAACCAGTATATCCTGTAGAACGGATTAGATAAACCTGCCCCGTTTTGTTTTGCGAAAAAACATTAAGGGAAGCTGCAAGCATAAATGCTAAAAAAGAAAAAAATTTAATCGTTTTCATAAATATAAAGTTTAATGTAATTCACTAAGATAATAACTCAATATATGTTTTTTATAATAATCCATTACAAAGAAATAATAGATTTGAGCAGGTCTAATTATAAACAGGTATCCGGTTCAGCTCAATACAATAGTCAGTTACCCATGCGCCGGCCACATCAATATATAAAATATTGGGTTTGTTGTTTTTGTTGATGACACCTGTATTTATCCATTCATTAACTTTTGCGGGCAGGTACTTATTGCCAGACATGGCCAGGTCTGTTATGCTTTGGTTTTTTTTGATCACATTGGTAAGCAGCATCATTCCGTTAATTACCGGGCTCACCTTTTCATCCTGAAAATCGTTGCATATCAGCCCGGCTTCATCACTGCTTTGGGTAAGCTGCCAATCGAGCCGTATCAGGTCATTTTTATTTACACCGCTTTGCATCGACGTAAAAAACAACTCTTCTGCATTCAATAATTTGTTGATCTGGTTGGTGGCTGCATAAGCTCTTCGGATATTGAGGAATGTTTTTCCTTTATCGGCCATCGAGTTGGAATCGATGAGCTTATCGGGATTGGCATATTGCTCAAAGGTCACGATTACCTTACCTGCCAGTTCGTTCAGTTTGATACGGTCAATACTTTTTGACTGATTATTGTAAATGTATTCTTTACCAAGCGCACTAAAAATTGAATCGGCTACATTTTTAGCTGATGCTTCTTTGGGGCAAAAATGACTGAATGTTAAAATGATAAATTCTTTTTTATTACGATCTAAAAATGCTTTAACAGAATCAAGGATATCCTTAAAACGTTCACCATAACCACCGCCAACGGCATCGGCCATACAGTCTGACGAGCTGTGCTTTGTGTAAATGCTGTTTTTAAAAGAGCCAACCCGCAGATCGAACATCCTGATACCGGAATTAAGCTGTTTGCCGATGTTTTGTGTTTGTGTGAGTGTATTGCAGGGATTGATGGAACTACCCTGTGTGCCACCCGTGCCGTTTAATATCGACATACCGGCATCGTGCGATCCGGGGATCACGATATCTTTTAGCGTCAAACTTCCTTTAGCCGGAAATAACGTATCCTCTATCCAACGGGCAGGATTATAATTGGTAAAATAGCTTAAATAAAGTTTTTGATCCTCGCCTGTAAAAGCCATGATAAACTTTTTGGTATCCACATTACAAATAGACACCGGATAGGCCGTTTTAAAATAGTCGGGTAAACTATGTTCGTCAGTTGGTCTGTTTTGCTCATCATCAGTAGTATAATAAATGCGGTTGTCTTTTTTACTTTCTTTCCATATATAAAACAGGCGGTTAGTATTAAATGCGTGATACACAGCCGGCGAGACCTTTGATTTTGACTTGTTAACAGGGAGTTGATTAGTCCATGTTTTGGTATCGGTATTAAAATCAGTATAATAAATACCCTGGTCATTATAATCTTTATAGCAGATCCTAACCGTGTTATTGGATAGGGTAACTATAAAGGGGTATGCATCACTTTTTTTATTCGAAATAGTTTGCAAAATGGCAGGTTTAAGCAGGCCATTGTTGTCAGCATCAATTACGGATACCACCATTTCATTTTTATTATCAGTATGCGATGCTATCATCAGGTGACTGTTTATGGTTGTTGCAGTAACGCCAGATTTTAGTTTAGAAGAGTTTTCAAAGCCTACAGTATTTATAGTTTGGGTATTAAAGGTGGTATCGCTGTTATTAATGATGTATTTTAATGAACCATCAATACCCAGCCATAAGGCATATATATGATTGTTGACCACCCTTAAAACCGGTGCGAAAGCACTTTTTTCTGTACCCGCTGTTGTTTCATTTTGTAAAAACCTGGTATCGTACTGTTTGCCCAAATAGCATACGTGAATATTCCCTACAGCACCGGCATCTTTCCAGGTAACAAAATAGCCACCTTTAAAATTAGTAATATCAATGGCCTTATCGGTGCGGGCTGCCGGTAAAAAATTAACCGGCTGGCTAAAGCTCAGGCTTTGAGCCCGCAGGTCTTTTGATCCTGATAAAATCAGAAATAAAATGAGTATTACACTAATAATTAAAAGCTTCATAAAAACAGGTTTAGATAGGCAGTAAGACATATTAAATAGCCCCCAATATTATAAATTGTTGGATAATATTTTTTCCTTATCGTGAATTTATAATATTTTTATGTTAAAAAACTAACCTATGCTAAAAATAATTATCACTTTTTTATGTCTTGTATTACTCATGCAGGGCGTAAAAGCACAGGATGCAAACTATTGGTCATCAAGTTATAACCCGGCTGGTTTCTTAACTCCAGGAGCAGTGATCGCTTTTAACCGCGATAGCGGGGTGATGTTCCTTAACCCGGCCTTGCTGGCTTACAGTAATAAAAGCACGGCATCAATCAGCGGATCGGTTTACCAGTACGCTAATATCAAAATAAAGAATGGGGCCGGCACCGGGCTTGATCTTAAATCAACATCGGCCAGTATCATTCCGCAAATGATCTCTGCAACTATATCTTTAAAAGGCAAACATCCCTTTACCGTTGGTTATGCACTTACCCACAACCCGGTAATGAGCTACCAGGCCACACAGCAGCGCGATGCCAGGTTCAATGTGCTTGATGATTCCTATAGCCCCGGTAATGAATCTTTTCTTGGGCAATATAAAAGGCTGAATAGTATCAATGAAACCTCGGGCATTATCAGCGGTGGATTTAAAGCATCAGACCATTTTGCAGTAGGTATATCGGCAGAGGGGCAGCTGCGTAAGCAAAGCTTCAATTCTGATTTCAGCTCAAGGGCTTTGTTTAATACCAGCAGTAATTCAGGCCTGCCACCAATTGCCAATGTAGAAGAGTCATACCTGGCATCTTATTTTCATGCGGGGATAAGGTTTAAGGCGGGTTTGTCATATGATGACGACAGGAGCCACCTGGGGCTTACGATAGCATCGCCGCTGTTGCACTTAACTGGTAGCGCAAGTATACTGAGCGATAATGTGGTTAATAATTTAAGACTTGGCAGCGATACGCTTAACCTTTTAGCCAATTCAAGGCAAGAAAAGCTTAAGGCCACCTACAAAATGCCCCTGAGCTTAGGTTTTGGCTATGCCTATGATTTAAAAAATGGACAAATTTATTTTGCTACCGAATATTTTAATAAAGTGAATGAATATAACTTGATAACGCCGCATGACCAAAACTTTATAAGGGGCGATCTACCTTTAGATAATTTTGCTTCCTCGTCGCTTAAATTTAAGGATGTAAGGAAATCTGTGTTGAATTTTGGGATAGGGGTAAGTTATTTGCTCCAGCCTGATGTAACCGGCTTTTTATCATTACATACCGACTTTAATTATGCCAATAATGGTTTGTATAAAGATGATAATGGCTATACCTCCAATACAGCCTATTATAATATTTATCATTGCCAGGTAGGTGCCAACATTAAAAAACGAAAATTCAACTTCCGTACCGGTTTGTTACTATCATACGGTACAACTAATAAATATATGCAGTACATCAATTTTGATAACCCAAACGAGAGCAATGTTTTAGCTGGTGATCCAATAAACACCAATGCTTCACATTTTTCAGTAGGTTTAATGTTGTCATATATTCATAATTTATAAGCTAAAGCTTTGATAACATTAAAAAAACACCGATGACAGTTTAGTTCATTAAGGTCAACGTCTCCGACACATTTCCTATGCCACCATAATATTGATAGTTCAATGTAAACGTTTTGGTGGAGGGATCATATTTATTAACCCCATTTTGACTATATGGACCAACTGAACTAAAAGAAGTAACAATCAAAGACGGAAAAGTGCCAAATGGAAAAAATGGCCCTGCTACACCCTGGAGAAAATTTATCTTGACACTATTATCGGGGTTTACCGTCAAATAAATTGGATCGTGCGAATCTGGCATTTCAGTTTGTACCGTATTTGGTGTAACTACTGTTAGGGGTTTTATTTTAATATCATAGCTATGATTTGCATCATGGTTATCAGGAATATCTGTTCTCGAAATTTTACCTACAGCATGATAATTACCTGCATAAGGATTTTTTGCCGCTATGATCACCACAGCCCTACTTAAAGCAGAATCCAATGTTGCTCCCTGCGCATTTATAAGCTTTAAACTTAAAGCATTTTTAAAAGCGTTATTATTAAAAAAATCAATCTTATCCCCGGCAAAATTAATTTCTATTTTCACACTTTTTTGGCCCGGATTAATAGTCACCTTTCCTCCATTTTGCAAAGTATACAATGACGTTGGCAACTGCTGATACAATGGCTCAGGAAAGAAATAGGTTTTTACTCCTTCATCATAAGCATCCAGGGCACCATCATCAGGAACAATAGTAGCGGTTACAGGAGCGGAGAAAATACCTGAAGGTACCGCTAAATTCACTTCAAGGCTCATCACATCAGTAGCCGTACCGGCCAGATAAGTAGTATCACATGGAAAAGCAATATGAAGCGCCTGTGATGCCCCATTATATTTAAACCCTATCAATCCCGGTGTTTGTACGGATTCACTCTTTTTTGAACAGGATGTAAGTAGAAAGACAGATAGCATTATCACCATCAAACCCAACCCGGGCTGCTTTAAAAATAAAAGTTTGTTTTTCATTAAGGGGGGATTTTGATATGATTATTAACGGCCCTATTTACCTGGTAGTTATAAGAATAAAGATAGAAGTTTGCGCAAAAAATTAGAAATTTTAGCCACAATAAATTTTTTTAAGTCTGAGTATTGTTAAATAAGTATCTCAATCGTATTAACTTTTTAATTTAATAGTTTTACTTATAAACAGATACGGCAGTCTGTATTATTTAATTAACCTGGTATTTACAAAAAAATAATCTGCCGGGCTATCGTAGCTTGCCTTTTTCATGCACTGTTATGGGATGGAATATCTCATCCATAACGTTTTTTCATTAATCTGGTTAATCTCACAAAAAAGGTAAAACGTCATTCTTTCCTTTGCTTAACCTATTTAAATTTTGGAGATACAGGTTCATGGCGGCATCATCCAGTAAAATTTCTTTGCTCATTAAATATTCAGGTCTTCCATTATTAACGAATGCAGAAATTAGCTTCCAGCCGTCTTGATTCATTCTTAAAAGCAAAATGCAGCTATTTCTTCGATTAAGCTGGTATTTTTTTTGGTAATCGATCATAACCGCTGCCTTTATGCTATCCGGATAAAGCTTATCGTAATCGGTATAATTTACCGAGCAATCAAATTGATAAAAAGAACTATAGATGGTTAGTTTATGTGTCTGCGCAAATGCACCGCTGGTTATAACGCTGAGCACCAAAATAAATAAATACTTTTTCATGATTTTCTGAGGTATGATATAATGTAAGAAGAAATAAAAACTTGATTAATTATTATTTATAGCCGTTGAGATCTTTCCGTGGCTCATTTCAATTTTTTTAAATTTTGAAGGTATAAATCCATAGCTGCGTCATCCAACAAAATCTCCCTGCTCATTATATATTGGATTGAAGAGGATACGTTTCCCTGAAAACCACTTGCGTTAACAACCGTAGTAACCAGCTTCCAACCGTCAAGACTCATTCTTAAAAGCAAAGTATTTGTGTTTTTGAGTTGATATTGTTTTTTATAATCGACCATGACAGCAGTTTTTATGCTATCGGGATAAAGCTTATCATAATTTAAATATTGTACATTAACATTACTGTCTGAAAAATAACTATAGATTGTTAATTTATGTGTTTGTGCAACCGCGCCACCTGCAGCAAGACATAACAACAGGATTAATAAATGCTTTTTCATGGTTTCTTGTGAGAATTCTGGTTTAAGAATAAATGTATTTTGTTTAATAAGCGCTGATTAAAGGTCGAGTCGTTATGTTACCGGCTTTAACATTCAGACTACGCGATGAGTTAAAGGATTAACGATGTAAGAATAATTTATAATTTCGCTTATTACCTGTCTATCTTCAAATATCTCCACTCATTATGCAACGTGGGATCTCAATATACTTTAGATTTAGGGCAATTAAATATCAACTTAAAATGGAAAATGGTATCAGTTTAAAGACATTAAAAAATGCGGAACTTCTTCTGCGCCTGACAATGATCATTACTTTGTTGGTTGCAGGGATCAGTAAGTTTTGCAGTAATGGAAATTTTCATAAATATTACCTGAAGTTATTCTTAAACCCAGGCTTAAGAATTAACCTGCCATCGTTTCTGATTGATATTTACTTAAGCTTAATTCCATTTATTGAAGTCGGGATAGCTATAGCGCTAATTACCTCGTTAAAAAGACGCTTTTTTATAGTTGTATGGATCCTATATTTTATTTCGTTAGAGGTAGGACATTATGTTTTAGAAGAATTTACTTCCGTTGACTTAATTGTACCAATTATACTATTCAGCGTAGTAGCTTACATATTGCCCGCTCACGATTTTTTTTGGTTAAAAAGTAAAAGTAATTTGGAAAAATAAGGGGTTGGGGCGTTGCAGTCTGTGAATAAACCGAGCTCAATTTGTCCCTCTTGATCAATTTTGATTTAACCACTTTTTTTGTTAAATCTGATGGGAGAATTTAGACTCAAAGGTCGTTGAGATTTCCTGAAAGACAAGGGATGAATAGTCGATTACAATATCATATTATTACGGCATTGTAATATTAAATAATTCACTATATTACAGTCGATTAAATTAACCTTTATCCTTATTGTCATGAAAAAAACCATCACTTGCGCCATAATACTGCTACTTGCAGTCAAAGTTTCAGGCCAAACACCAATCGTTCAATACAACCTGCCGTTGGACTTAGCGGGCAATCAAGCCGTAGACCCGGTACCGGACCTCGCTGAAATTAAGTCAACAGCATCCTATATTGACCTAACTTCCCTGATCACCAAACTACAAGGTGATTTAGGCGCCCAAACAGACAACTTGAATACCAATAAAAATTTGCAGCAGATTTATACGCCTTTGGGAGTTTCCATCGATAATGCATCCAATTACCCAGATGACCAAAAGCGGGCGACGTTGAAAACCGCTTACGAAACCGCAATGAAAATAGTCAAAAGTAATATTGATAATAGTAAAAAAAACATTAGCAGGATCAATTCAAATATTGATAAGATCACGCGGATGATTAATGATCGTATGAATATTGAACAATCTCAACAGACCTTTAGACAATGGGTTTCGGCCATCTTCGCTATACTGATCGCTATCATCATTCTTAGTTTCTTTTTTATACTATTTAAAAGTAATTCCAAAGACCTAGCCTCCATGTTAATGGGCGAAAGTGGCCTGCAATTTATTACCCTGTTCTCCTTGATTATTTCCATTATCCTTTTTGGTGTATTGAATATCCTTGAAGGCAAAGAGTTGGCCGCCATCATTTCTGCCATAGCAGGTTTCATATTAGGTAAGTACAATCCTAGTAAAAACAACATCCCAGTAAATGGCAGTGGTGCAGGTGGAGGTCAAGCCGGAGGCGGTCAAGAAGCAGGTGGTCCTGGTGCTGACCAAGGCGCTGCAAATGCTGTTGGGGGTGTATGAACCGCCACGGGGCTGAAAGGTAACAAACTTATAGACTGATTTTGTCGTTTGCCTAAAGGAGAAGTGGATATTCCGGAATGCCTAACGATATCACTTGGTGTTACACATTCATTCAATTATGTAACGCGCTATAAACCATTTTAAAATCAAATATTAAGCCTGTTCAAAGTGCATCGGAATGATTTGACCAACTTTTGGGGATTTGGTTGTTATTCATAAGTCATTGACCACCCGGTTCGGGAATATCAAAAATATTATTCCGAAACACTTTGGTCATGCTAATACTCTTAAATGTAGAATCAATTTAGTTATATATCTCATACGATATATTAACATGTAACACGGAATCACATGGTCAAGCCTTGCGAAATATCCAGTTTTGGGTCAAAACATAAACTCAGTATCCTAAAGGAAATTAAAGGGGGGAACGACTTGCAAACTTAAAATCAATTGTTAAGTGATTCGAAAGAATCCCACTGTATGGAGGGAAAATTTCTCTCTATAACTCATTATTTCCTAGCTCGGCTATGCGGCTATGCTTACCGGAATAACGAAAAGCACTTAGAATGCTTAGCTTATACCATGTTTGGACGAGATTTCGCCCCCTTACGAATATAGCTTCGGTAGCTTTGTTATAATTACCTGAATTTTAAACAATTGATTCAGCCAACAGCTCATTCCCCTTTTTATCATAATAAGAGATGGTTGCGGCATTAGTGTCCACTTTTCTATGCCGCTTTCTGCTAAGCCGCGGGACATTGTCATATAATCAGTTTTTCTTTCTTCGTGTAAAGAGAGATGTCGGAGAAAACTTTCTTTGTCACTATTATCCGCAATGAGCAATTTTTCATGAACAGGCGCTGATTCAACATGGTATTCCCCTGCTCCAAAGTATTGAGAGTGCCCGTCAGTCAAATACGATTCGTACTTTTCAACACCCAGCAGCTTAAGCGCTGTTACATAGCTTAAAAAGTCCTTCATTGTACCCAGCTTTCCGTGTACATCATTTATCTGTTCGATGGTAAACATGGCCATGGTGTATTTTTTGTTCAAAGTAAACTTAAACAACAAAAAACATCAAACAAAATTTGGGCCTTAAATGATGCTATATAGTTTTAAGACAAGACTTGCTTCTGAACTTTATTTTTTCCGGGATACTGCTCCTGGAAATATCAAAATGCAAGGTTTTACAGCTGTGTTGATAAAAAAGCGATTAGGGTAAGCGATGCGATAGTAAGCCCCTCCGATTCCGCCATCTGAAAACCTTTAACTATTTTAGTATTTTTTTGCAGCGCTTACGTTTCCGGTGACTTTAAATTTAAATCAAAATGAAAAAATTAATACTCTTTTTATTAGTTAACTTTCTTGTTAGCAGCATCCTTTTCGCCCAATCAACCTCAAAACCTCTTACAATTGAAAGTTACTATAAGGTAAAAT
>Ga0206988_1007_pt1 | contig 54222 bp, 47 predicted proteins | sample Alteio_BWMinCont_12_FD_153263 | JGI IMG/M metagenome (GOLD analysis project Ga0206988, IMG submission 153263) | Enriched cells from forest soil in Barre Woods Harvard Forest LTER site, Petersham, Massachusetts, United States -... | ecosystem: Environmental > Terrestrial > Soil > Temperate forest >... | reverse complement strand
GCAGCGCGAGAGATTTCTTCCCATTCGCTCATGTTTAACTCGGGGAAATAGACGTCACCCTCAAATTCTTGATGGATCAAGGTGAGATAGAGCCGTTGAATGCTGGGTAGTAACTGCTGATAAATTTCAGCGCCACCGATAATGAAAAATTCTTGATGTTCGTCAGAGGCGGCAGCGATGGCATCGTCAATGGATGAGACCACAATGCAGTGATCGACTTGATAGTAGGGGTCGCGCGTCATAATGATGTTGGTGCGATTGGGCAGCGGCTTGCCGATAGATTCGTAAGTTTTGCGACCCATTAAAATAGGATGACCGGTCGTGATTGACTTAAAATGAGCCAAATCGGCAGGAAGATGCCAGGGTAATTGATTTTTTGCACCAATAACGCGATTTTCTGCCATGGCAACAATCGCGGAGATCACAGGGCCACTGCGGGTTTGCATGTTCAGGCTTCCTTGCTGTATTGCTTTCTATCTCTTGTCATTTTCGTTAATATTGTTAGTTTTACGCCTCTATATTGGTACCTTACTATGAAACAAATCACTTTACCAACCTATAAAGAATTAGATGCTGTCCTCAGCAAAACAAAATTAAAATTACATCCTTCACAAGTGCACGGGTTGGTATGCGGCATCATGTGCGGCGATCCTAATACTGCTGCATCATGGGAAGAGTTGGTGACAGGTGGTGGTAAAGAGCAAATGGCGACTCATGAAACATTGCAAGCATTGTATGAAGGAACAGCAACACAGCTGAACGAATTTTTATTTGAGTTGCAGATGATATTGCCAGCGGATACGGTGGAGTTACCGGTACGCGCAGAAGCGCTCACTTTATGGTGCCAAGGAATGTTGACGGGTCTAAAACTGACACAAGTGCAAATTACTGGGCGTGAACCTAGCGAATTAACAGAAGCACTCAATGATTTCATTGAAATTGCAAAAATGAATTATGAAGAAGTGGTATCCAGTGAAGAAGATGAAGAAGCCTACACGGAATTAGTTGAATATGTACGGATGGCCGTTATTCTGGTTTATCAAGATTTGCGAGAAGGTGATGCGTCGGTGGGGACAACCGGTTCAGCTAACTCGCTGCATTAAAAAAATCTGAATATAAAAAGGAGCGGACGATGATCAACATGTCTGAATATGCCAGTCGCAGAAAGGAATTAATGCAGAGCATTGGCCCCTATGGCATCGTTATTCTTCCTGCTGCATTGGAAGTGCTGCGCAATGGGGATGCGGTTTATGCTTTTAGGCAAAACAGCGATTTTTATTATTTGACTGGGTTTGAAGAACCAGACGCGGTATTAGTACTGCTGCCAAAGCGCAAAGAAGGCGAATATATTTTATTTAATCGTGTGCGCGATCGCGATCATGAAATTTGGGATGGCCCACGCGCTGGACAAAAAGGCGCATGCAAACAATTTCTCGCAGACCTTGCTTTTCCCATTAGTGAGTTAGAAAAAAAATTGCCGGAGTTGTTGCTGGGTAGAGAGTCCATTCATTATCCCTTAGGAATAAACCAAGCCTTTGATAAATTATTGATGCGTGCGCTTAACTCAGTACGCGCCAAAGCCCGCAGTGGTTTGAAGGCGCCGGTGGCAGTGGTTGATATCGCACCTTCTTTACATGAAATGCGTTTATTTAAAAGCCCCGCAGAAATTGCCATGATGCAAAAAGCAGTAGACATTACCGGCCATGCGCATGTGCGTGCAATGGAAGCCTGTACACCCGGCATCATGGAATATCAATTGGAAGCTGAGATCACACATGAATTTTTGTGTCATGGTGCGCGTGCGCCAGCTTACAACACCATCGTAGGCAGTGGTCGCAACACATGCGTCTTGCATTATGTTAATAACAACCACAAAGTAAAGAGTGGTGATTTGGTATTGATCGATGCGGGTGCTGAATATCAAAACTACGCAGCGGATATCACACGCACGTTCCCTGCCAATGGACGCTTCACGCCTGAACAAGCGGCCATCTACGATATTGTGTTAACTGCCCAGCAAGCAGCCATTCAGTCGATTAAACCAGGCGCATCGTGGGATAAGGCGCAAGCCATTATTGCGAAAATTATTACCATGGGATTAATGGAAGTGGGAATTTTAAAGGGTCGTCTCGATGATCTTGTTAAAAAAGAAGCCTACTTTCCATTTTATATGCACCGATCAGGGCATTGGTTGGGGCTTGATGTGCATGATGTGGGTGCGTATAGAATAGACTCGAAGTGGCGTTCATTGGAGCCTGGCATGGTGTTGACGGTGGAGCCTGGAATTTATATTTCATCAGATATTCCTGGCGTGCATAAACGCTGGCACAATATCGGGGTGCGTATTGAAGATGATGTACTCGTCACCCGCAAAGCTTGTGATGTGCTGAGTAAGCATATTCCTAAGAAGATAATGGACATCGAAGCGCTCATGGCGAGATAAATATCAGGAATGACCTATTTGTTAGAATCAACAATGCCTAAAATATATGATCTCATTATCGTTGGCGGCGGTTTAGTGGGGGCGGGATTAGCGGTTGCCTTGCATGGCACCGGCTTAACTATCGCTTTGATTGATGCGCGCAAGCCCAGCAGCGATGATCCACGCCTGTTTGCACTCAATAAAAGCAGTTGCCAATTTTTAGAAAATCTAGGGTTATGGGATGCGCTAGCAAAGTATGCAGCTGCGATCAAAGATGTGCATGTTTCACATAAAGGACATTTTGGCGCTGTGCGTTTGCGAGGTCATGATGTGGCTGCCGTAGCACTTGGGCATGTCATTCCTGCTTATAAAATTGAAACGGCATTGAATGATCGCTTGCTTGCCCTGCCTGATGTAACACTCTATCGACCCGCTACCTTAACGACGCTCACAGAAGCAAATGGCATGGTAACGTTGACAATAGCGAGTGATGAAAAAAACATAAGGCTTCAATCAGCGATCGTCATGGGCGCCGACGGCACCGCATCCATCGTGCGTGATCAAGCAGCGATCGCTGCAGAAACATTTGATTATCAACAGAGCGCAGTGGTGACACGTACCCGTCTACACCGTAGCCACCTACATATTGCTTACGAGCGCTTTAATAAAACTGGCGCGATAGCGATGCTTCCGCTGGTCAACAATGATTACCATGAATGCGCCACTATTTGGACGGCGGATAATGCAAAAGCTTCAGAATTAATGGCAATGTCAGATGCTGCATTTTTAGAAGCGCTACAAAATGAATTCGGTTATCGTCTCGGTCGCTTACAAGCAATCAGCACACGTCATTTTTTCCCGTTACGCATGCTTTGTGCAGAAAAAGCGGTCAATCAGGGTGTATTATTACTGGGTAATGCATTACACACGCTGCACCCTATTGCTGCCCAAGGGTTTAATTTGGCGCTTTATGAAGTGGCCTTGCTTGCTGAGGGTATAAAAGAGCGATGCGCTAAAAAAGAATTATTTTCCATTACTGATTTACAAAACATGATTGCACGTTCAGAGAAGCAGCAAACCGTGAGTATGAGTGTGTCACATCGCTTGCCCCAGCTGTTCAGAGGCACGTCCATGCTGACCAGTTTGCTGACACAAGCAGGGATGACAGCTTTTGATATGGCTCAGCCACTTAAAAAAATATTTATCAACAGGATGATGGGTCGAACTGGTACAGTTCCCCGCTTATTATTAGGTGCAAATGAATAATGAATAAACTTTCTCAAGCTGATATCGAAAATGAATTAATCGCCATTACCTCGCAATTATTGATTCAATCAGGCGAACACAAAAGAGAAATTAAATTATCGTCTTCGTTGCAACAGCATTTGCGTATTGATAGTTTGACGCGGGCTGAATTATTTCAACGCATTGAAAAATCCTTTGGCGTGCGCATGCCTGATCGTATGTTGGCAGAAGCGGAAACATTAAATGATATTGCCGTTTATCTTTTTGAAGCGGCGCCCAACAACATCAAAAAAGAATTACCACAACCCATGATTGTGACGCATACAGACCGTCCTCATGTAGATATAACGAATATACAAACGCTATTGGACGTATTGTTTTTATACGGCGAAAAAGCCCCGGATAAAGCACACATTTATTTTCAAAACGAAGATGGCAGAGAAGAAATCATTACCTACGGTCAATTGCTGCAACAATCTTTGCGTGTCGCCAATGGCTTACGCGAGCGTGGAATAAAAGATGGCGCGACCGTTGCAATTATGCAGCCCACCAACCCAGGATTTTTCTACACATTTTTTGGCACGCTGTTAGCGGGCGGTGTGCCGGTACCGATTTATCCACCTTTTCGTATGCACATGCTTGAAGCATACGCAAAATTAGAAGCGCGCATTTTACGTAATGCAGAAGTACGCGTATTAGTGACATTTGACCAAGCTGAAAATTTGAGCCGATTATTACAAGCGTTTGTGCCTAGCCTTAAAGAAGTGACGACAGTGTCTGAGCTGATGTCGCCGGAACCACTTGCGCATCCTTATCATGCAAAACCCGATAGTTTCGCATTCATTCAATACACATCGGGTAGCACCAGTGATCCTAAAGGCGTGCTATTAACGCATTATAATTTACTCTCAAACATCCGCGCTTATGGCAAAGCTATTCAAGTGACACCAGATGATGTCGCCGTGAGTTGGTTGCCGCTTTATCATGATATGGGTTTGATAGGCATGTGGTTGGGCAGTTTATATTTTGGCGTGCCGCTGGTGCTTCTCACCCCGTTTAGCTTTTTATATCGCCCTGAACGTTGGTTGTGGGCGATTCACTATCATCGCGGAACTTTATCAGGTGCGCCGAATTTTGCTTATGAGTTATGCGTACGTAAAATTAATCCAGCCGCCCTAGAAGGCTTAGATTTAAGTTCCTGGCGCATGGCGGCAAATGGCGCGGAAAAAATTTATCCGCGTACACTTCAGCAATTCGCAAAAAAATTCGCCCCTTATGGTTTTAAGAGCACGGCCCTATTGCCTGTTTACGGACTTGCCGAATCAACAGTGGGTTTAGCTATTCCACCACTCAATCGTGAATTTCGCGTGGATCATGTGGATCGTAAACAATTTGAAGAAGAGAAACACGCCCTACCTTCCGAGGATAAAAACGCGCTGTCGTTTGTGGGGTGTGGTGTGCCCATTGAGGGACATGCCATTCGCATTGTGAATGAACAAAACACCGTGCTTGCTGAACGTAACGTTGGTAGTCTGCAATTTCGCGGGCCCTCCAGCATGCAGGGTTATTACAATAATCCGCGTGCAACCGCTGAGGTTTATCACGATGGTTGGATCGATTCTGGTGATCTTGCTTATATGGCAGACGGCGAAGTATTTGTTACCGGTCGTCGCAAAGATTTAATTATTAAGGCGGGTCGCAATCTTTATCCATCCGAAATTGAAGAATTGGTGGGCAGTGTGCCAGGCGTGCGACAAGGTTGCGTTGCCGCATTTGGTGTAACAGACACCGAGCGTGGAACGGAACAATTGATAGTCGTTGCAGAAACCCGCGAAAAAAACAAACAGGCTCGTGAAAAAATCTTGGAAGATATTAAGGATGCGATGACAACTGCATTGGACATTGTGCCTGATCACGTCATGCTGGTTGCACCTCACACCGTTCCAAAGACATCCAGCGGCAAACTACAACGTGCTGCTTGTAAAAATTTATTTATTGAAGGCCGTTTGAATAAAATTCGTGTACCCACTTGGATGCAAATCGCAAGATTGGGTGTGGGTTGGTTTGCGCGTAGAAGTTTAAGTATGGCGTCTAAAGTCAGTAAATTTATTTTTACTTGTTATGCAGTCAGTATCATTTGTTTAGTGACATTGCCGCTTTACATCATTGTGCGCTTTGCTTCTTTTAAAACAGGGGCATCTGCTTGCAAAGTGGGCGCAAAGATAATGCTAACCGCTGTGTTTTGTCCCGTTCGCGTCGTGAATCCAGAAAATTTAACCAAAGTATCGCCTGTCATTTATGCCTCTAATCATGCAAGCTATATAGATGCCTTGGTGATGCTAGCCGTACTACCTGCGGGCACGCGCTTTGTAGGCAAAAAAGAATTATGGTCTATACGCATTCTCGGTACCTTTGTTCGAAAATTACGTTTTCTTTCATTAGATCGGAAAGATTTTGCAAAAGGTGTGGAAGATACAAAGCAAATTGAAAATGCTTTAAAAGACGGCCATTCCGTGATCATTTTCCCTGAAGGTACCTTTGGTTATGCCTCCGGATTGCGCCCATTTCGTTTGGGTGCGTTTAAAATATCCGCGGAAAGTAAAGTGCCTATTTGTCCATTAGCCCTACAAGGAACACGAATGGTGTTGCGTGAAAATGAACGATTAATGCGACCCGGGCGTATTGCCGTAACGGTTTGCGATCCTGTGCAGCCTAGAGGAGCTGAGTGGCAAGATGTGACGCAACTGCGCAATCATATACGCAACGAAATTATTAAATATTGTGGCGAGCCCTCCCTTGACTTTATTGCTGCGCAAACCATCGCAGCGAGGCGGCCCCATTGAGAAAGGATGCGTGGTTACCACGCGGCGTAACTAATTTCTTTCACCGTCATGAGCACATCGTGCGTCATCGTAAAACCGTGATTGCTGCGTGGTGTCTTTATGATTGGGCGGCTGCTTCTTTTTCGATTATCGTCACCACGTTTATTTTTGCAACCTACTTCACCACTAGGGTGGCGGAAAACCAAATTATAGGCACTTATCAATGGGCGAACGCTGCTTCTTTAGCTGGTGTGATCATTGCATTAACCAGCCCTTTGTTTGGTGCGATTGCTGATCATGGTGGCCATCATAAACGTTGGTTGCTTTGTTTTACGATGCTTTCTGTTGTGAGTGCCGGGATGCTCTGGTTTGCCTATCCACAACACGAAGCGGTTTATTACACACTCGCTTGCGTTGTGCTTGGAACCGTCGGCTTTGAAGTCGCACTCGTTTTTTACAATGCGTATTTGCCCAATTTAGTTTCTAAAAATTATTTAGGCAGAGTGTCTGGGTGGGGATGGGGTGCCGGTTATTTAGGTGGCATTGCAGCGTTATCAATTGCACTCATTGTGTTTGTGCGTTCAAACCCAGCTTGGTTGAATAGGGACACGGCTGAACAAATCCGTATCTGCGGGCCCTTTGTAGGGGTGTGGTATGCCTTATTTGCCTTGCCACTGTTTCTGCTTGCTCCTGCACTTTCATTAAAAACCCATCCATTACCGCAAGCAATACGCTCTGGTTGGAAAGAATTACTGTCCACATTAAGAAAACTGCCTAAAGAAAAAAATATTCTAACTTATTTGATTGCGCACATGATTTACACCGATGGCTTAAATACGTTATTTGCATTTGGTGGTATTTACGCGGCAGGCACTTACGGTTTGACCTTTGAAGAAGTGATCTTATTTGGCATTACGATGAATATTACCGCAGGTTTCGGCGCGATCGCGCTTGGTTGGATGGATGATTTTATAGGCTCAAAGACGACGATCATGTTGTCGTTGGTGTTCCTCACCTTTTTAGGCATTCCTATCTTATTTTTGCATGATAAATATGTATTTTGGGTGTCGGCCCTTGCTATCTGCATATTTGTAGGCCCCGTACAATCCGCAAGCCGTTCGCTGATGGTCAGGCTTATTTCCGTCAAAACTGCCTCTACAGAAATGTTTGGTTTGTATGCGCTCTCAGGCAAAATCACTGCATTTATAGGCCCCTGGCTGCTGGGACTCATGACGCTCACCTTCCATAGCCAACGTGTAGGCATGGGAACCGTGTTGGCGTTTTTTGCGATAGGCGCGGTATTGATGGGATTTGTGAAGGTGAAGAAGGTTTGAGATGTTTTTGTTATTGCGTCGTTATTGTGTCGTTATTGCGCCGTTATTGTGTCGTTATTGTGTCGTTATTGTGTCGTCATTGCGAGGAGCCCGTAGGGCGACGAAGCAACCCAGCCTCGGTTTCTGGGTTGCTTCGTCGCCCTACGGGCTCCTCGCAATGACGACACAATAACAACGCAATAACAACGCAATAACAACTATAAATTCAAATTCATTATTTGAAATATATTTTTAACTAAACTATGATGAACCACATTAAACGTCACCTCAGCAAAGAAGGTAAAACCATGAGCAACCATATCAACGCCATCAGCGACGATTCATTCGAAAATGAAGTGATTGAGTCCACACTCCCTGTCGTAGTTGATTTTTGGGCACCATGGTGCGGACCTTGCAAAGCGTTAGGGCCAATATTGGAAGATATTGCACAAAAATACATAGATAAAGTGAAGTTCGTGAAATTGGACGTGGACCAAAATCCATCAACGCCACCAAAGTTTGGTGTGCGAGGTATCCCCACATTAATCCTTTTCAAGGACGGACAGGTGAAGGCAACGCAAGTTGGGCTGTTAAGTAAGGCCGATTTAGTGCAGTTTATTGATAATCATGTTGCCTAAATGAAAGGTGCGTGGTACTTTTAGCTAACTAGATAACCCCCGTTTACCTATCCAACACCCCGAACGTTTATGTTAAGAGGTTATCAGCCATATCGGCTATATCTTTATTAAAATCAACTAGTTATATGTTATAAAAAAGGAAGCGTGAATTATTATGAGCCTTACTGTTACCAATCTTACCGAGCTAAAGAAAAAAAGTGCAGCTGAGTTAGTCTCCATTTCTGAACAATACGGCATTGAAAACATGGCCCGCTCCAAAAAGCAGGACATTATTTTTTCGATCCTAAAAGAACACGCAAAGCGTGGTGAAGATATACACGGCGATGGCGTGTTAGAAATTCTTCAAGATGGCTTCGGGTTTTTGCGCTCAGCAGAAGGTTCTTATCTTGCTGGTCCTGATGATATTTATGTATCACCTAGTCAAATCCGCCGTTTCAATTTGCGTACCGGCGATACCATTTCAGGCAAAATTCGGCCGCCCAAAGAAGGCGAACGTTATTTTGCATTGCTGAAGGTCGATGAAATTAATTTTGAAGCACCTGAAAATGCGAAAGGCAAAGTATTATTTGAAAACTTAACGCCACTCTTTGCCGAAAAACGTTTAAAAATGGAATGTGGCAATGGTAGTACGGAAGATATCACTGCACGTGTCATTGATTTAGTTGCGCCGTTTGGTAAAGGCCAGCGTGGTTTGATTGTCTCGCCACCTAAAGCGGGTAAAACCATGATGCTGCAAAATATCGCGCATTCTATCGCACATAACCACCCTGATTGTTACCTAATTGTGTTGTTGATTGATGAGCGTCCTGAAGAAGTTACCGAAATGTCACGTACCGTACGCGGCGAAGTGATCGCGAGCACCTTTGATGAACCCGCCAACCGCCATGTACAAGTAGCGGAAATGGTCATCGAAAAAGCAAAGCGTTTAGTCGAGCACAAACGTGATGTCGTGATTTTGTTAGATTCCATTACTCGCCTTGCTCGTGCGTACAACACTGTTGTACCTGCATCCGGTAAAGTGTTAACAGGTGGTGTGGATGCAAACGCGTTGCAGCGTCCGAAGCGCTTTTTTGGTGCGGCACGTAATATTGAAGAAGGCGGCAGCTTAACCATCATTGCCACCGCGCTCGTTGAGACTGGCTCAAAGATGGATGATGTGATTTACGAAGAATTCAAAGGTACCGGCAATATGGAGTTGCATTTAGACAGACGCATCGCTGAACGCCGTGTTTATCCTGCTATTAATATCAACCGCAGCGGCACCCGTCGTGATGAAAAATTCGTACCAAAAGAAGAGTTACAAAAAATGTGGATTTTACGCAAGCTCCTACAACCGATGGAAGAAGGCGCAGTGGAATTCCTCATCGACAAAATGCGCGGCACCAAATTAAACGAAGAATTCTTCGATTCTATGAAAACATAAAATAGCTCCCTTCTCCCATCGCTACGCGATGGGAGAAGGTGGCGCGGTTATAAAAAAGGCAGGCACACCATGCGCTACTGGCTTTTCAAATCCGAACCTTCCTGTTTTAGCATCGACGACCTAAGCCGCCGACTTAAACAAACCGCTGCCTGGGATGGTGTGCGCAACTATCAAGTCCGCAATATGCTGCGTGATGAGATTAAACCTGGCGATCAAGCATTTTTTTATCACTCAAGCTGCACACCACCTGGCATCGCAGGCATAGTTACTGTCGTCAAGGCAGGTTATCCCGATGATACAGCCAGGGATATTCATTCAGACCATTTTGATCCGAAAAGCACAGTAGAAAATCCGCGCTGGTATATGGTGGATGTTAAACTAGAAAAAAAATTTCCACGCTTTATTGCTCTAGATGAGATAAAGCGTCATCCTAAACTGAAAAAAATGCTGATTCTCCGTAAAGGCAACAGACTTTCGATTACCTCGGTAACAAAAGAAGAGTGGAATGCAGTGTCGATGTTGGCGCAGGAATAATATTTAAGATGATGTCAGGCTTTATGCCCATTGACCAATTGCGCAATGCGAAGCCCTACTAATTGCGAGATCCACACTGCTAAATAAATTTGCCCTGCAGCTGCTTCCAACCAGGAAAACGTCCGAGCAACATCGGTGAGTGGAAGAATGTCGCCATACCCTAAGGTAGTGAGCGTTTCAAAGCTAAAGTAAGAAAAATGTTGGGATAAATCACGTAAACTTAGAACGGCAGAATGAAAGGTGAAAGATTGAGGTTCTATACAAAATATTAATAAATAAATTTCGGTCCATGTCATGCCTATTAAAAAATAACCGCAAATGGCACCAAGCAGCGTATCTTTAGTAATTCTATTGTGTTCAGTGATAGATGAAATAACAAAAAAAAGCATGATGATTAGAAAAGTTAAAATTGCGGTATAGTGAATAATTAAAATGGTCTGCGATAAGTAAATCAAACTAGATATCCAGTGGGTACCGAGTGCAATGCAGCCTAGAAAAATGGACAAGAAAAAGAATATCTTTTTGTGCATGATAATGTTGACGCAGAATACGATAATGAACGAAATAAATAAGCTTAAAATGGCATTGCTGAGTTGGTTTTCAATTAATAGTGGTGAAATTAGGAAGTAGCAAAGTAAAGAGGCTAACAAGTAAAAGTATTTGCTTCGAAAGATTGCTGATATGCCCACTTTGATTGTTCCTTTGAGGATCAAAAATTAAGATTATCAACTTTTAGGGATTTTTCATAGAAGCGGTGTGTAGTTGCCTTTTTGCTCGCTCGCCCTCACCCTCACCCCAACCCTCTCCCGCAACCACCAACGGTTTTTTTCCAACCTCCTGAGGGCGGGAGAGGGGGACGTTGAAATCACCTTCTGAGTTTTTCTCTGCAGAGATATTCTTACTTTTTCGTTCTCAGAAGTTGGGAAAAACACAAATGGTGATTTCAACGCCCCCTTCAGCTAGGAAAAACTCAGAAGGTGATTTCAACGTCCCCCTCCAGCTGGAAAAAACTCAGAAGGTGATTTCAACGCCCCCCTCCAGCTAGGAAAAACTCAGAAGGTGATTTCAACGCCCCCTTCAGCTGGAAAAAACTCAGAAGGTGATTTCAACGTCCCCCTCCAGCTGGAAAAAACTCAGAAGGTGATTTCAACGTCCCCTTCAGCTGGAAAAAACTCAGAAGGTGATTTCAACGCCCCCTTCAGCTGGGAAAAACTCAGAAGGTGATTTCAACGTCCCCTCTAGCTGGGAAAAACTCAGAAGGTGATTTCAACGTCCCCCTCTCCCGCCCTCAGGCGATTGAAAAAAAACCGAAGGTGGTTGCGGGAGAGGGTTGGGGTGAGGGCGAGAGGGCGTGCTCGCTACTTAGCAATCGAACGCTTTTTAAATCCTCGTCCTTCATTCCCGCTCGGAGCGCGTTTTTTGCCAAACGGTTTTTTCTCAAATGAACGCCGACTATTTCCCGCACCTTCACCGCGGCTTGCTGATGGAAAAGAATCACGCTTACCAGCAAATTTACGTTTTGGTTTGTCACTGGATGTTCTGTCCGTTCTAAACGCTCTTTCAGATCGTTCTGGTCTATCTGATCTATCAGATCTGAAAGCTCTATCTGATCTTTCCGTTCCCGCTCTAACTGGCCTTTCAGATCTTTCTGATCTATCAGTTCTAAACGCGCGGTCTGGTCTATCGGATCTTTCCGTTCTAGCTCTAACTGGCCTTTCAGATCTCTCTGATCTATCAGTTCTAAACGCGCGGTCTGGTCTATCGGATCTTTCCGTTCTAGCTCTAACTGGCCTTTCAGATCTCTCTGATCTATCAGTTCTAAACGCCCGATCAGGTCTATCGGATCGTTCCATTCTAGCAGGTCTTTCCGATCTATCAGTTCTAAAAGCTCCGTCAGGTCTGTCGGATCGCTCAGTTCTAGCAGGTCTGTCTGATCTATCCGATCTAAAAGCTCTATCAGGCCTATCACCACCCTTCGCGCCAAATCGCTTTTTAGGTGATGAGAATTTCTTCCTACGTTGCTCGCCCCCTTCTTTATCAAACTCATGAGCCGTATCAATAGAAAGCACTTTACGTCCCGATCCTTCAACTTTTTTGATGGCAGCATCGTTTATCGTGATATCCGGCATCATTTTGACGCGTTGGCCGGTGTAACGTTCAATGCGTTGTAAATGCTGTGCATCCGCAGGGCCAACAAATGAAATAGCAATACCCGTTTTCCCAGCACGGCCTGTACGGCCAATGCGATGCACATAATCTTCAGAAAAACGTGGTAAATCGTAATTAAAAACGTGCGTCACATCGCGAATATCAATACCACGTGCAGCGACGTCTGTGGCTACTAAAGATTGAATCTTTCCATCACGCAATTGTTCAACGGTGCGGGTGCGCACGTTTTGACGTAAATCACCGTGCAAGCTGCCTGCGGAAAATCCATCATCACGTAATAACTGAGCTAATTTATCGGTATTGATTTTGGTGGCAGAAAAAATAATCGCTTTGTAAATATTGCCTTCCAATAAAAAATGTTTAAGTAATTTATTTTTATGTGCGATACCGTTTACTTTATAAAATTCTTGTTTAATCTTTGGCGTAGAAATTTTCTCATCAGATAAATCAATGCGTACTGGATTTTTCATCAAATTCCGCACAATGTTTGCTAATTCTTTACCGATGGTCGCGCTAAACAATAATGTTTGACGGCCGCTCGGTGTTAATTTTGCAATGTATTGCACATCGTCAATAAAGCCCATGTCTAACATGCGGTCCGCTTCATCTAAGACCAACATTTCAATACCAGATAAATCCACGCGACGCTGTTCTAAATGATCCAGTAAACGGCCAGGTGTGGCAACAATGATATCAGGGCTGCGCGCTAAATCTTTAATTTGCTGATGGTACGGCATACCGCCTACTAACACTGCCGTATTCAATTTCATGAATTTTCCATACGTGCTAACCGCTTTAGTGATTTGATTAGCGAGTTCACGCGTGGGTGTCAAAATCAGTACGCGTGTTTTTTTTGCCGTTGCATTCTCGCACAACATTTGTAACGAGGGCAGCACAAACGCGGCCGTTTTGCCGGAACCAGTTTGTGCGCACGCAATCAAATCTTTGTTATCTAAAATAGGTGGGATGGATTGTGCTTGAATGGGTGTCGGTTCTTTGTAACCGCAAACCGTAATTGCTTTGTTAATTCTTTCGTCTAGGTTTAATTGATCAAATGATGACACTGCTTTGGTAGAAGCCATTATTATTTCCTCTTAATATAAAAAATGCGAGCCAAGTAGGATCACATTTTTCCAAGGAAACAGACCTAGTAAGCTAGCGGTTATTTAAAACGCTCAGAAGTGGCATTTGAGCATTATTTTTTCAAGAATGCAAGGGGTTTGTTTGGGGTGTGGTTATTGCGCCCATATACCCCACATACCCCTCATACCCCTCATACCCTTCATACCCCCACATACCCCTCATCCGCCCTTTGGGCACCTTCTCCCCTTGTGGGAGAAGGTGCCCAAAGGGCGGATGAGGGGTATGTGGGGTGTGAGGAGTGAGTGGCTTCGCTATACGCATCACCCTGGACACAAAAAACGTGTCCAGGCTACACCCGAGAAAAATCAAAGCTCAACACATCAGCAATGCGCCTGCTCCCAATCGCCAGCATCACGAGCCTATCAATACCAAGCGCAACCCCCGCGCAATCAGGCAAGCCATGCAAAAGCGCGGCTAGAAAAAATTCATCGATAGGCATCGCTGGTAACCCAAGTTCTTTACGCTCCCGCAGATTTTCTTCAAATCGTTTTCGTTGTTCATTTGCATCTGCTAGTTCATGAAAACCGTTAGCGAGTTCCATACCGTGCATATACACTTCAAAACGCGAAGCAACAGACGGATGACCAGATTGAATGCGCGCAAGTGCTGCAAGGGACGCGGGATAATCATAAATAAAACAGGGATGCAAAATACCCAATTGCGGTTCTATGCAATGCGACATTAAAATTTGCAGCCACGTGTCTTTGTCTTTAATTTTCCCCTCCACATGAATATTTTTGTCTTTTGCCAGTGCTTCGAGTGTTTCAGCATTGACTGCGTGAGGATCAATGTGCAGATGTTCTGTAAATATTTCCGCATAGGTTTTGCGCTCCGCAGCTTGGGTGTGTAAAACAGTTTGCAGCAATGCATCTACTTCATTCATTAAATGATGATGATTAAATCCCACCCGGTACCATTCAAGCATCGTGAATTCAGGATTGTGAAAAGATCCGACTTCATCTTGCCTGAATGCTTTTGAGATTTGATAAATGCACCCACTTCCTGCTGCTAGCAAGCGTTTCATTGCGTATTCAGGTGATGTTTGTAGATAACCGTGTTGCTTAAGTTCAAGGCTTCCGATGTGTGTAGCGGTCACTGAGGTGCTGCAGAGTAAAGGTGTTTCTACTTCCATCACACCACGCTCAGCAAAAAAATCACGGATTTTTTTTAAAAGCTGCGCGCGGATGCGTAAATGGTTAACCGATGCAGAAGGCTGCCAGTTCACTACTCTTTTATCCGTGACACATATTCACCCGTGCGCGTGTCCACTTTGATCAACTCACCTTCTTGTATGAATAAAGGTACACGTACCACAGCGCCAGTTTCTAATTTAGCCGGTTTGCCACCGCCGCCTGAGGTATCGCCTTTTAAACCAGGATCAGTTTCAGTTACTTTTAATGAAACAAACGTCGGTGGAACAATGAGGATGGGTATGTTATTCCACAATGTGAGCGTGCATTCGCCTTGTTCTTTTAACCATATTTTGGCATCGGCCACTTCTGTTTCGTGTACAGCAAATTGTTCATAGGTTTCAGTTGCCATGAAATGCCATTCATTGCCATCGCCATATAAAAATTGGGCTTCCACCTCAACCACATCAGCAATTTGAATGCTGTCGCCGGATTTATAAGTGCGTTCAACGACGCGGCCATTTTTGAGGTTACGGTATTTGAGCCGGTTAAACGCTTGACCTTTGCCGGGTTTCACGAAGACGTTATCAACGACAACACAGGGATCATTGTCGATGATGAGTTTCATGCCGCTTCTAATTTCGTTTAAACCGTAAACACCCATGCGCTGCTCCTGAAAAAAGTTGGCCTATCATAACTCTGGAAATCGCCGGGAGCAATTAGCGGGTGCGTAAAAAATGCTTTAGGGCTACTTGTACCAAAAATAAGGAGAATGCTACAAAAAAGGCAATGTAGGCATAATACAAAAAAGCACTTTGATAAATGGCCAATTTGTCTGTGATAGTGATGTCTGCATTCGGTACGCTCGACATTCTTGCTAGCCAGCCAGCGAAGATACCGCCAAAACCATTCGCAACAAACCATACCCCCATCATCATGCCAGTTAATTTTTCAGGTGAAAGCAACGTGACAGCGGATAAGCCAATGGGCGAAAGCAGTAATTCGCCAATCGTGATCAAGAAATAAGAAGAAAACACCCAAAGTGGACTAATGAATCCTGTGCCATTAGGGAATAAGGTGCTAGCGGCTAGCACTACAAATCCAAGTCCCGTAAAAAAAATACCGGCAGCAAATTTATTAACAGGCTCCGGATTTTTCTTCTTTTTGCCTAATTTATTCCAAGACCACGCAAATAAAGGACCGAGTAAAATGACAAACAGACTTTCAGTGGCATAGAAAACAGTAGTCGATAATGGGATGCCGAATAATTGTTTATCGACTAAGCGATCCACAAATAAATTGGCGGAATAAAAAATTTGCAGAAACAACATCCAAAATACAATGGAAGAAATGATGAGGATATTCAGAGTGATCAGGTCTTTGCGCTGCTTGGCTTTATGCTGCAAGGTAAGAACGGTAAGATAAACCATTAATAACACGCCCACACAGGGTAAAAGCCAAATAGCGAGCGCATTTATTTTTAGCAAGAAACAAATAGCAATAGCAGCAAGTAAGCAATAGGCAAGTAGGCGCAACTTGAATAGCGTGTTTGTGTGTAATTTTTTGTGCGTGTCCTTGATATAACGCAGCCCGTAGCAAAAGATGGCTAAACCAATCATCAAGCCGATGCTTGCTAATGCAAAACTGATACCCCAGCCAAACATATCTTTAATGTAACCAGAGCTAAAACCCGCAAGCAGTGCGCCTACATTAATGCCTATATAAAAAATAGTGAAGCCCGAATCGCGGCGCGGATCGTGTCCGGTGTATTGTGTGCCGAGTAAGCTGGAAATATTTGGTTTAAATAAGCCATTTCCCACGATGATGATAGCGAGCCCTGGATAGAAAAACATATCTGGGTAAGGCAGTGCCAATAAAAAATAACCGAACACTAAAAATAATCCGCCCCATACAATTGCGGTTTTAAAGCCCAGCAAGTGACTAGCGACTAGACCGCCGACGATAGGCGAGATGTAAACAAGGGCTGTAAACACACCGAGCAGCGTGTAACTTTCGTTATCAGAAAACCCAAAACTTTGCGTCATGTAGAGTACAAGCAATCCTTGTACGACATAAAATCCGAAGCGCTCCCACATTTCAGTGAGAAATAAAAAAGGCAACGCTTTCGGTTGGTGAGTGTTGGTGGTGTTTTTCATGTGGGTTAGCTCTCCGATCCCTGATGATGCGATCATTGCATCGTTATTGATGATGCCATCATTGTGTCGTCATTGCGTCGTCATTGCGAGGAGCCCGTAGGGCGACGAAGCAACCCAGAAACCGGTGCTGGGTTGCTTCGTCGCCCTACGGGCTCCTCGCAATGACGACGCAATGACGACGCAATGACGACACAATAACAGTGCTGAATCACTCAACAATCCCACTCTGCAACAGCAGCGCATCAATCGTTGGCTTCCTGCCGCGAAACGCAACAAACGAAGCCATCGGGTCCCGCACGCCTCCGACTTCTAAAATATTTTCCATAAACGACCGCCCCGTTGCGCGATCAAAAATGCCATTTTCTTCAAACTTCGCATACGCATCTGCAGATAATACTTCCGCCCATTTGTAACTGTAATATCCAGCCGCATACCCACCGGCGAAAATATGCGAGAAACTATGCTGAAAACGATTAAAAGCAGGCACGGGATAAACAGCGGTGTGGCTGCGCACATCATTTAACATCGCTTGCACTTGCAATGATTTTGACGGGTCGTATTCCAGGTGTAGACGAAAATCAAAAAGAGCAAATTCAATTTGCCTTACCATTTGCATGCCTGTTTGAAAATGCTTCGCTGCCAACATTTTTTGATGCAAGGCATCAGGTAAAGGCGCGCCAGTTTGATAATGTGCTGCAATTAAATCCAACGATTCTTTTTCCCAACAATAATTTTCTAAAAATTGACTAGGAAATTCCACCGCATCCCATGCAACTCCGTTTAAACCAGAAACAGAACCGTAATCCACTTTGGTAAGCAGATGATGCAAACAATGGCCGAATTCATGAAAAAGGGTGATGACATCATCGTGCGTGAGTAACGCCGGTTCACTGCCTACCGGCGGCATAAAGTTGCAGGTTAAAAACGCCACGGGATATTGAATGTGATGATTGGCTAAACGACGGCGAATGCGGCACTCATCCATCCACGCACCGTCACGTTTGTGCGCACGCGCATAAAGATCAATGTAAAAACCACCACGCAGTGAATTCTCACTATCATACAATGCAAAAAACTGAACGTGGGGGTGCCATACAGCTATATTTTTTTCTAGACGTACAGTCAGACCGTATAATTTATTTACAGTAGAAAATAAACCATTTAACGCTTTATCAATAGGAAAATAAGGACGAATATCTTCTTGGGTAAAATGAAAAGTGGCCTGTTGTAGTTTTTCAGAATAATACGAAATATCCCAGGCTTCTAGTTGTGTGATGCCATCTTGTTGTTTGGCTAACGCTAACAAGCTTTGGTATTCCGCTTCAGCGATAGGTTTGCTTCTTTTTAAAAGATCATTTAAAAAATTTAATACCTCAGCAGGTGTTTTTGCCATTTTTGTCGCGAGAGAATATTCTGCATAATTTTTAAATCCAACCAACTGCGCGATTTCATGCCGCACTTTTAAAATAGCTTCCATTATTTCAGTATTGTCCCATTTGCCAGCATTCGGGCCGCCATCAGAAGCGCGCGTGGAATAAGCTTCATATAATGTTTTACGTAAAGTTCGATCGTGCAAAAATTTAATAGCGGTGGAATAAGAGGGATATTCCAGCGTGAATACAAAACCGTCCAATTCTTTTTGTTTAGCAGTATCAATGGCGAGTTGCAGCGCGTGCGGGGGTAGACCGTCCATTTGTTTGGGGTCGGTGACATGAAGTGTCCACGCATGAGTCGCATCTAAAATATGTTCAGAGAATTGAGTGGTTAAGCTGCTCAACTGTTGATGGAGTTTTACGAGTTCGGTTTTTTTATCCGCCGGTAAATGGATGCCCGAAAGCTTAAAATCGCGCAAATCATTTTCAATGATTTTACGCTGTGCGGGATCGAGTTTTGCAAATTCCGCATCGTTTGCTATGGATTGAATAGCATTAAACAGCTTTTCGTTATGGGAGATATCGGTATGGTAAGCCGTGAGTAGCGGCAGTGATTGATTGTATGCTTCTCGTAATGCATCCGTTTCCATCACAGCATGCACGTGCCCAATCGGCGACCAAAATTGGTTGAGCTTGTCGCTAATGTCTTCCAGGGGTTGTAAGAGATTATCCCAGTTAAAAGGGCCGCCCGTCGCGAGTAATGCGTTTATTGTTTCACGGTTTTGGTTCAATAGCGTGTTTAACGCAGGTTCAATCTTGGCTGGGGCTATGTCATTGAAAACGGGTAATGGGTCTTGCGTAAGGTTTTGATTAAAATCAGGGGCGGACATAGAAATTTCTCCAAGTTTCATGTGGTGGCGTGTGTAATTCCAGTGTAATTAAGCCTGAAAAAACTTCTGGAAGATACTATCAAGACTCGTCTTAATTTCCCAACCTATAGATGCCATTCAATTCAACCCCCCTTTGTACTGTTGTGCCGCCAATAATATACTTATTAGCGGCACAACAGAACAAACATGGTTAACTATATGAATTTAATAGGAAGATATGAAGAAAAAACCATACTCGACGATTTCTTCAAATCTGACAGCCCTGAATTTCTAGCCATTTATGGCAGGCGCACTCAGGTAACATAAAACACACCTCTCTACGTTGTTAATAAATCTAAAGTTTGTTGTTTCAAATTTTCTGTCAGCGGTACTGATTTTCTTCCTTGTCTTAAAAAACTTTTAATTGCTGTTTCTTCAATTACCCACGGCGCGCTTTTACAAGCTTGTTTTGCAGGTAAATATTTATTTTTAATTAATCTTATCACTGCATGTGTTGGCATTTCTAATCTCTCACTCGCTTCAGCTACCAACAGTTCACCGCGTTCATGATGCTCGTTTTTTCTATACACGGCAACATCATGATCATCACGAAATGCACGCAGATTGATTTACTCTTTGACCGAGATGATGATTCAATTACAATCTGTGAAATTAAATATACTACTGAGCCATTTGCAATCACAAAGGATTACGCAGAAAACCTCAGGAATAAAATAAAAGTATTCAAGGAAAAAACTCGAACAAAAAAACAAATTTTTCTTGTGATGATTTCTTCAAGTGGAATAAAAGAAACCATACACTCTGAAGAGCTGGTACAAGCTATCGTGACACTGGAAGATCTATTTAATTAAATGCTATAATTGCCAGCTTTCACAAATATAACTGTCACCGGCGATGATGCGATGAATAATGATATAAACCAAGCCACCACTTTCCAAGGATTAATTGCTGCACTGCAACGCTTTTGGGGTGAGCAAGGCTGCGTGATTATGCAACCCATCGATTTGGAAGTGGGTGCAGGTACCTTCCATACCGGTAGTTTTTTAGGCGCCATTGGCCCTGAACCTTGGCGAGCTGCTTATGTACAACCGAGCCGCCGCCCCACCGATGGCCGTTACGGCGAAAATCCGAATCGTGTGCAACGCCATCATCAATTTCAAGTGGTGCTGAAACCCTCACCCGCCGATATTCAAGATATTTATCTAGCTTCATTGCGCGCACTCGGTGTCGATCCCTTAGTCGATGATATTCGTTTTGTGGAAGATAATTGGGAATCACCCAGCTTAGGTGCGTGGGGATTAGGATGGGAAGTGTGGTTGAATGGCATGGAAGTAACACAGTTTACTTATTTTCAACAAGTGGGCGGATTGGAATGCAAACCAGTCACCGGTGAAATCACTTACGGCTTAGAGCGTTTAGCAATGTCCTTGCAAGGGGTAGACAATATTTACGATTTAGTGTGGAACAAAGGCCCACAAGGCATTATCACTTATGGCGATGTTTGCCATCAAACCGAAGTGGAAATGTCTAAATATAATTTTGAAGTGGCAGACATTGATATTTTATTCAGCCAATTTGCTGTGTATGAAAAAGAAAGCCAACGTTTAATCGAAGTCTCCCTGCCCTTGCCTGCTTATGAAATGGTGTTAAAAGCCTCGCACACGTTTAATTTACTGGATGCGCGTGGCGCTATTTCTGTCACTGAACGCCAACATTATATTTTGAAAATTCGCCGCTTAGCGAAAGCAGTGGCAGAGCGTTATTATGAAGTGAGAGAAGCGCTAGGGTTTCCATTATTGAAAGAAAAAAAGTGACCACAGAATAAGGGCACCTCTATAGGTGTCATCCCGGAAAACGCTGCTTTTTAGCGCTTGTCCGGGATCCAGGATGTGAAATAGTTTCTTAACTAATTTTTTATTTTTACATGAAAAAAATATTGCCGTGGATCCCGGACAAATACTCCGCAAAAAACGCTACGTATTTTCCGGGATGACATTTATAGAGGTACCCTAAATGATGAAAGATGATTTTTTAGTAGAAATACTCACAGAAGAATTGCCGCCCAAATCACTGATTAAATTTGGCGTAGCGTTTGGTCTGCAAATGAAAGAAAGATTGCAAAAAGCGGATTTATCTTTTACGGACATTCATTATTACGCCACGCCCAGACGTTTAGCAGTGCTGGTAAAAGAATTGGTAGCGACGCAACCTGATCAAACAGTAGAACGCAAAGGCCCCGCACTTAATGTTGCATTTGATGCAGATGGTAAACCATCACCCGCATGCATCGGTTTTGCACGCTCGTGCGGTGTGAACCCAGATGCATTGCAAGTGATCAAGAGTGATCAAGGCGAATGGGTTGGTTTAACGCAATCCGTAAAAGGAAAAACGGTGGCGGAATTAATGCCATCCATCGTTGAACAAGCTCTGCTTGCTTTGCCTATTGCAAAGCGTATGCGTTGGGGCGCGAGTGAGGTGCAATTTGTGCGCCCGGTGCAGGCAGTTATCTTGTTATACGGTGATCAAGTGATTGAAGCTGTAATTTTAGGCTGCCAAACAAATCGTGTCACACGCGGCCACCGTTTTTATACCTCATCCGAGTGGATGACCATTCCGCATGCGTCTACTTATGCCTCGCTATTAAAAACCGAAGGCCATGTCATTGCCGATGTGGAAGAACGTCGTGAAATGGTAAAGCAGCAAGCAGCGGCGTGCGTGAAAAATAAAATCAACGATAAAGGCCATCCTTATATTTCTAGCGCTGCGCTTTTGGATGAAGTCACCGGATTGATTGAGTGGCCGCAAGGTATTTGTGGCGAATTTGATCCAGCCTTTTTGCAGTTACCACAAGAAGTGCTTATATCATCCATGCAAGATCATCAGCGTTATTTTCCGGTCGTTGATCAGCAAAAAAAATTATTACCGTATTTTGTCACCATCAGTAATATCGAAAGCAAGGATGTGTCGCGTGTGGCGCATGGCAACGAACGTGTGCTGCGCGCGCGCTTGTCTGATGCCGCCTTTTTTTATGCGACCGATAAAAAAGAAAAATTGGTTGATCGTGTACCGCGCTTAAAAAACATCGTGTTTCAAGCTAAATTGGGCTCTCTTTATGATAAAACCGAACGTGTTAGCCAATTAGCATCCTATATTGCTACTAAAATGGGTGTGGATAATGCGCTGGCTACACGCGCTGCTATGCTTGCTAAAACAGATTTAACCACGCACATGGTGGGTGAGTTTCCCGAATTGCAAGGGGTGATGGGTTGTTATTATGCGAAGAATGATGGCGAACCAAAAGAGGTGGCGCTCGCCCTCAACGAACAATACATGCCGCGTTTTGCAGGCGATGCATTGCCCACTCATCCAATTGGAAAAGTGCTGGCACTGGCTGATCGCATCGACACCTTAACCGGCGCGTTTGGTATGAATCAACTTCCGACTGGCGACAAAGACCCCTACGGATTACGTCGCGCCGCGATTGGTGTTATACGCATCTTGATTGAACAAGCAATTGATTTAGATTTAAAAGCTACATTTGAAAAGGCGGTGACTGGCTTTAAAGTGCAGCTAGAAAATAAAGATGTTATTTCATCATTACTTACTTTTATCCAAGAACGCATGCGTGCCTGGTATCAAGACCAAGGCATTACCCCTGATGTGTTTGCCGCTGTCGCCGCCTTGTCTGTGACTAATCCCTTGGATGTGCATAAACGCATTCAAGCGGTGCAAGCATTTAAAAAATTGAGTGCGGCTGAAACATTAAGTATTGCCAATAAACGTGTCAGTAATATTTTATCGAAGTACGCAGAAAAAATTGACGCAAAAACCATTAACCCTGCTTTATTTGAAAACGATGCAGAACGAGTGCTGGCTGAGCGTTTAGAAAAAGAAAGTCAAACTGTTACGCGTTTTTATCAAGCCGGCAATTATGAAAAAGCGTTACTACAATTAGCGGAACTAAGACAACCTATCGATGATTTTTTTGATCATGTGATGGTGATGACGGAAGATAAATCACTGCGTGAGAACCGATTATTGTTGTTGGGTAAATTGCGCACGCTGTTTTCTCAGGTAGCTGATATTGCATTGCTGCAATAGGTTGTTGTTTACGCGAACCTTGTTATTGCTGTGCAGCCGTCATTGCGAGGAGCGCTTTTTGCGACGAAGCAACCCAGAAACCGAGGCTGGGTTGCTTCGTCGCCCTGCGGGCTCCTCGCAATGACGACGCAATAACAAATGCTGCTAGTCACCCCTTGGAGAACCCCACACTCTAGTTATATACTAATCCCCATCCCCACTTACGGAGAAAGTCATTCATGCAGGGAATTAAACGTATCATCATCGCAGGCGGAGTCGCCGCGTTATCACTCACCGCCACAGCCAGCGCAATTGCAGCTATGTCAGTACCATCTGGATGGTATCTAGAAGCTAATCTAGGTTCCACACACGTTTCAAACCAGCGCAGTACCGGTGCGAAGACTTCCACATCGGGTATTGGTGGCAACGCAGACATCGGTTACAAATTTATGCCTTATGTGGCCGCAGAAATGGGTTATACCCAATACTCCAACACTTCTTACAAAAACGGTTCAGGTACTAAAGCCGCAACTGCAAAAAATTATTCTTATGATTTAGCATTAAGAGGCATTTTGCCAATTTCTTCTTCCGGCTTTGAACTCTTTGCTAAAATCGGTGTGGATCGCGTCAACAACAAAATCAGCGTAAACAGTGCGCCGGCGGCGACAAGTCTTGGCCTCTCCAGTTCAAACCATAGTGCAACCGGTCTTTATGTGGGCGTGGGCGGCCAATATTATGTGATGCCGGAATTAGCCATTAACGTGCAATGGGCACGGGCTAATGGAAATAACACGACCGGCAACTTTGATCTATTGTCTGGGGGTGTTTCGTTTATATTTGATTAGTAAAAAGTGCTGGTTAAGATGTGGGGGCTCTTGCCTGCCCTCACCCCAACCCTCTCCCGCAACCACCGATTGTTTTTTTCCAAACACCGAGGGCGGGAGAGGGGGACGTTGAAACCACCTTTTGTGTTTTTCCCAACTTCCGAGAACGAAAAAATGAGAATATCTCTGCTGAGAAAAACTCAGAAGGTGATTTCAACGTCCCTCCTTGCCCTGCAGAAAAAAACTCAGAAGGTGGTTTCAACGTCCCCCCTTGCCCTGCAGAAAAAAACTCAGAAGGTGGTTTCAACGTCCCTCCTTGCCCTGCAGAAAAAAACTCAGAAGGTGATTTCAACGTCCCCCCTTGCCCTACAGAAAAAAACTCAGAAGGTGGTTTCAACGTCCCCCTCTCCCGCCCTCGGTGTTTGGAAAAAAACAATCGGTGGTTGCGGGAGAGGGTTGGGGTGAGGGCGGACGGGAGGAGCGTGCATCAAACACAAACACCCCGCATCCACGCACTAATATCATTAACTTCTTCCAAACAAACCGTATGCTGCATCGCATAACTATGCGAAGAAACCGGATAACCCGCTTGTTCTAATGCCGCAACCACCTTTTTGCTTAATACTTCCGGCACCAGAAAATCTTCCATGCCATGTGCAATGAAAATGGGTGTTTGACGGTTAACCGCCGTCGCGTTTTGTAAGACATCTTCCATTAAAGGTAAATAACCAGATAATGCAATCAGTCCGCCCAGCTTTTGCGGATAACAAAGTCCCGTGCTGAGTGCAATGGCAGCCCCTTGCGAAAAACCGGCAAGTATAATGTTTGTTGCGGATAAACCACGTTCCATCTCATGTTGAATTAATTGATGCACAGCACTCACCGATTGCTGAATGCCTGCTTTATCAATACGGTCATGTAAATCAGGCTGAGATATATTATACCAAGCGCGCATTTCATAACCATTATTGATGGTAATGGGTATTATGGGCGCATGAGGAAAAACAAAACGCACGCCTAACGCATCGGGCAGATGCAATTCTTTTACGATGGGAACAAAGTCGTTACCATCCGCACCCAAGCCGTGCAACCAAATAACACTGTGTTTGATGGTGCTAGGTGGGTTTACTTCAATACTAGTAAGCTGTGCCGTTTTTTCTGCTGTCATTTGCTTCACTCACCATATTAAGCTTGCCATGTAAGCGAGAAAAATAACATAATAATCCCTTAGATTGAACGTAAATCCATCTACGGGTTTTAATAATAGGAAGGGACAACTATGAAACGATTTTTCAAATCCATGCAGGGTGTCACACTGCTTGAAATTATGTTGGTGCTAGCCATTGCTGCGATGATTATCGTGATGTCAGTGCGTTATTACCAATCCGCGCAAGCGTCTTCTCAAGCGAATGCGTTTGTGTCGCAAGTGCAGGCGATTGCTTCAGCCGCAGAAAATTTAGCGCAAGGTACAGGTGCCTATCCCAGTTTAACTACCATAGAAAAAGTTGTAAATGTTAGTACGGTAACAGTACCACCTTGGGGCGGATCGATGACTTATGCACCAGCTGCCACAGGTTTTTCTCTTACCGGCATTACAGCGCCAGGCCCTGCAACATGCGCATTGCTTACTGCTAAATTTGCGCAATCATCGCAATTTGTGTTTACGCCTTGTACTTCCATTACATATACTTCAGCTCAGTAATGATGCGTCCTTATTTGGCGGGGCGACGTGCCCCGCCAATTTTTACCAGTCGGAAAATTAAAATAAGTTTAATATGATAAAAAATACCATTTCTTCCTACGGCGCCGTTTCTAAATTTTTACATTGGTTAATCGCCATTTTAATTATTTGCATGCTGGTATTCGGTTATTTTTTAGGTGACGTGCCTAAGTCTTACCAAGGTCTTGCTTATGATACGCATAAGCTGATTGGCCTAACTATTTTATCGTTGATGCTGTTGCGTTTATTGTGGGCGCTAACAAATACTAAACCTACTGTGCCAGGCGCGCGAGCGTGGGAGCGGTTCTCTGAACGCGGCGTGCATTTTCTGCTGTATTTAACGATTATTTGTATGCCTATTGCTGGCTGGATTGGTTCTGTAGCCGCTGGTTATCCGCCACATGCGGGTAGTGTGAATTTCAATTTACCCATTGAAAAAAGTAAACCCTTATCTGATGCCGCTTTTGATATGCACGGTACGCTTGCGCTTATTATCATAGGGCTGCTTTCTATACATGTGTTGGCTGCGCTTTATCATCATTTCGTTAAGAAAGATAATGTGTTGCGTAGGATGGTGTAACGTTGTCTTGCTCTCCTACCTTTCTGCCTGCCCTCACCCCAACCCTCTCCCGCAACCACCAATTATAATTTCCCAAACTCCTGAGGGCGGGAGAGGGGTGGGGTGAGGGCAGGTAGGAGGGCAGGTAGGAGGGCAAGCAAGCGGGCTCAGGGTGAAGGCACAGAACAAAGCGCCTCATCAACAATCGTCAAACAATCACACCGCAAAAACTGCCCTGTCTCATTCAACTGCAAGAATAATTGATTGGGGCGGTTGTCACCGTCAGTTAAACTTAACATAGCTTGCTCTACGGAAAAATAAAGCGGTTGTAGCGCTTTTTTAATGTCTGCGTCTGCGCTTTCTTTTGCTAAAAAACGAATAACTTCGGGTGCATAACCTAATTCCATGCCGTAGCGTGCTTGCATTTCTTTGCCCAATTCTTTCATTTTGAGTCGTATAATTTTTTCAATGGATGCTTGCGCCAATGGTAGAAAAGGAACAATGCACAAATGCTGGCACAAGGCAGCAGGTAAACAGGAAGTGATTTCTGGAATAATTTCTTGCGCAACTTCTTGCGGCGAATAATGGTGGCCGGATTGGCGTGGATCTTGTGCTGGATCCACCATGACTAATTGCATCAAATCAAGGTGCTTTGGTTCATCCAATTGAGCGTGCACTTTTGCAAGTTCGCTTAAACGCCGTGAGCCTAAGGTGGTGCTGAGTATAATGATGGCTTGACGGAAATGATATAAATGACCATCGTCGTCATGCAGGTAACCGGTACTGAATATTTCAAATAAGCCAGCAAGCACAGCGGGGGAAGCTTGGTCTATGTTTTCAAGCATAATCACTGCGTGCGGTGTGTGGTGTATCACTTCTTTAAGTGGTGTGTAGTGATGTTCTAAGCTGCGCTGTAGTTTAATGTCTGCAATGGATTGCACGTGAGACGATGCGAGCTCTGCATAATAAAGTACATTGCTTTGTTTAAAGAGATGTTCTGTTAATGCGTATGCCGCTGTTTTTTTGCCAGCATGATCGGGACCTGCGAATAGGAAAGTACAAAAAGGTCCAGCGTGCGGTTGAAAATGGGGTAGTTGTTGCTGCAATTTGTGAGCAAGCACGGTGATAGCAGCATCTTGTCCAAATACATGCTGCTGCATGTGATGCGTAAAGTCATTTAAGTTAAAGGGCGTAAAGGCTAAATGTGAAACAGGAATTTGCGTCCAGGTTGAGAGCACATTCATGATGGTGGCAGGTTGCACGGTGGTGGGTTCACCACTCATGATGGTGCGTGCCGCGCTGCTATCTAATAATAATAAAGCGTTATTCAAGGTATCTTCTGCACTTAAATAACGTTCGGCAAGGGTGTAAGTTTCTGTGAGTAGCGCATCGGGGATTTGTACGTTATGAAAATTTTCTAAATCAGCGCGTTGATGCTTTAAAATAAACATTTTGTCAGCGATCGTTGCTTTGTTTAGCGTTAAAAAGCTAACACGATTAGCAAAACGTTGTGCCTGTTTTCGTTGTGTTCCAGGGGAGAAAATAAGAAAACGGCATTGCGGGTGTGATAACAATCCTTCTAGCTGCGCGCGTAACTCAGGGGGGGTGTGATTTGAAAGCAATAAATCGGCAGACATCGCGAATAACGTGTATTTGTTTTCATCTTGTAATAGTTGACGTAGATGCAAGAAATCTTGTTCCAAATGCATGGATTCGTTGTAAATAAAGACATCGTTTTCCAGATTCAAATAAATAAGTTCTGCATTGCACAGTAAAGGTGAAATGTGCGCATTGCAAAAATGCAGTAACAATGCTTCCAGAAAAAAAGGATGCATGGTGGCTGAAAAATCGGTGCATAAAAAAGCATGGTGTTTTTCTTTGCGGGAAAGAATATCGGTGATCATTGAAAATTGTGGGTGCTCGTGGAATGGGATATCTGTTATTTTCAGCCTATTTTGCACAGAATAGCGTTTACCAAAGCGAACAAAAAAAGAATTAGTTAAGTCCGTGCTCATTGCGCGATCCTTATTTAGTCGCAAGTGTTGGCTGTTCAGTGGCTTTTGTAGGTTCAAATAAACAATCATCCATGCCAGCAGCGCAATGCAGAGAGCCGCTGACCTGATACCAGTAGTGTTTGGCATTTTGCGGTGTGAAATTAGCTTTTGCTAGATACGCTTCAATGACGGAACCGTTTCGATCGCTGTAATAACAGTGAACCGATCCTTTGTTGGGACCTTGTTGCACCCACTCGGCTAATGAAAATTGATCAATGCTATTGATGAACAATGTCGTGTTTTTAAGTGATAGTTCTTTGCCATCATCACTGTCAAAGGCTTTCCAGGTGATGGAGGGGGCTGCTTTGAGACTTTTGAGGCTGGGGCATGTGTCAGCATAGAGTGATTGGCAAAGGAGTAAGGATGCTAAGAACCACAAGATTTTTATTTCGCTATTTTTATACATAGCCGTGGCTTCCTGGTTGAATGATATTCTAAGCATTATATAGGGTTGGCGAGGAATGAGTAAATGTTCGGTTAACTTACGCTCTCTCGCTCTCCTGCCCTCACCCCAACCCTCTCCCGCCCTCGGTGTTTGGGAAATTATAATTGGTGGTTGCGGGAGAGGGTTGGGGTGAGGGCAGGAGGGCAGCAGGGTTCATTGCAACAACACATCATCTTGAAAAATCACTACCATAAAATCCCCGCAATTCCCGTGTCAATACATTGATGGGCGCTGCTTGCGCAAATGCGGTGTTTAAGCCCACCGTCCATTGGCCACTGCGGATATTGGCGAGTATGAAATAAGGCGGCAATGTAACAGGCTTTAACATCATGCCGGTCGAGTGATTGTTTGCCGGCATTAATTTATAGATAGTGGAGGCGGGATAGCGGGCTAGTACCCAATCACCCTGCAAAACCGCGCGTTGTTTGGCCGCATTGATAGATTGTGCAGCTACTTCATCCATGGTTAATAAGCCAGTATGCGGGTTAATATGGTAAAGGCCCGCTTCACGTTGGATGACTTTTTCTATATAGATGTGATCCGTTTCAATTTCACTAAAATAGTCGCCTGATTCAAAAAATAAAATACGGTGAGAAGCTGGTGTTTGGGGGTGACCATGGAATGAGGCAGCTAGAGAAATGCCGTCTATCTTTTTTAATGGTGGCATGTTGAGTGCAGCAAGTAAGGTAGGCGCAATATCTAGTAATGAAACAGGTGCTGATATTTCTTGAGATTTGAATGGGGCGTTGCCGTAACGTTTAAATGCCAATAAAACGCGCGATTGTTGCAAGCTTAAAAGATTTGTTCCCTGACCATAAGAAGTATTTCTTGCATAATCATGCTTGAAGTCGATGCTATCGATAGGTGCGAAACTTAACCGTGCTATTGGCACCATTTTTAGCTGATTTTTGTTGCCATGATAATTTTTTTCATCGAGTAAGGTGTCGCCAGGCAGACCCAAGCCTGTACCGTGATCAGAAAGCAGCACAACGATACTATTATCCAAAAGACCAAGCTGTTTTAGGCTGCTTAACATTTCGCCCACTTGTTTGTCTACGCCTTCCACACTATTTTTATATTGGTTGGCAAAAGACATATTGCTGTTGTGGTCACGTGCCCAAGTGAAAGGCCAATGTGAAAGACATAAATGCACGGCTAAAAATAGCGGCTTATTTGGCCTGTTTGCTAGTGCATTTTTTAATAGCGGGATAAAATGTTCAGGATCATAAGTGACAGCCGCCGCGCGATTACTATAATTATAGGGAAAAAGAGTCGCAGCAAATGGCAATTTGGTTAACAAATTGGTGAGAGGAAAATCACTCAAGCTTCCCAATATAAAATCATTTACGCCCATACTCGGGCCGATCAATTGATCAAAACCATAATCCTTGGTGATGTTGCTAAATCGCTTCTCATCGCTGGCATAAATAGTGTGATACCCAGCTTGTTGCAAACGCTTGGCCAGCGTTTCATTTTTTATAATCTTGCTTGGATCGGGAAGATTATTACGAGCAAAACTATTTTTAGGATATTTCGCCGTTAATATGCTGATCCAAGCAGGAAAGGTGCGTCCCAATGGTGTATAGGCTTCTTTAAAAGTGACGGCGTTACTTAGGAAAAGATCAATAGCCGGTGTATGCGCGTGATGGCCAAAATAACCAGTGAAATCGGGGCGCACAGAATCAACGCCTATTAAAATAATGTTGGGTTCAGATGATGAATAATGCGTCGTGTAGCCGGAGAATGGCAATTTAGCAAAACACCCTACTACACCCAACAATAAAAACAGCCAACCAATTTTGCGATAATGTTTGTGATAAAAGAATTGAAAATAAGCAATAACAATGGCGTTCAACCAAAGTAAAGCGCTAATTAGCAAAAAACTGATGATGAGAGAATTTGGTGCACGGATAGCAAAAAATGAATGCGGAAAATAATAACTATTCAGTGCCAGCACATCACCACAAGCAAGCACCCACCAGACAATGCCAGACCAGTAAGTCAACGATGCTGAAAATTTGAAGAATTCGCCTACAGAAATAGCAATCCACCACGTTAAACAAATTAATAATAAGTAAGCAGCAATTTGAATAAGCACAAAGAATGCGAGAGGTAGCAATACAACAGAATGCAATAGATCAAGAAAGATAGAGGTATCCGTAAAAGAATTAAGAATATCACTGACGTGATAATGAATGGTGAAGGGAGCTAACTGGCCTAGTATAAATAAAATGGTTAGACAGCTTAGCATGGCGCGTAGTCTTGATTCTGGTTTAAGGGCCTTCATTGATAGTTGAATTCCGCTGCTGACGTATTTGTGTGCTTGAATCCCATCATAGCAATTCACTTTGTAGATTCACACTCTCAATTTTAATGCTTTTCAGCTACAAAACTAAATTATAGCTATACACCAATAAATTGATTTTATGGCTCTACATTTATATAATTAGGTAAGAACTTTTCAGAAAATGGAGTGTTATGGATCAATTCGTCTATTCTCCCAAGTCACTTGGAAGTGCTATCAAGCGCCAGAGAAAGGAAAAAAAGCTTAGCCAGACAGAAGCTGGAAGAGCATTTAATGTGGATCAAACAACTATATCCAGTATAGAACAAGGTGCATCAGGAACGCGGCTTGGGACACTTTTCCGTTTGCTAGCAGCACTGGATTTGGAGTTAGTGATTAGGCCAAAAAAAATTGGCGCATCTACAAATAAAGAGGGTTGGTGACGGCAAGAAAGCGGCAGTATCAAGATCTTTATGTTTATATGAACGGCATACAAGTTGGAACCTTCGCTAGGGAATCCACAGGTCAGCTCATATTTGCATATGATCATAACTGGTTGGAAATGGCAAAAAGATGCCAATTTTCAGAGGAAAAAATGCAAGCTATTATGGATGAGGTGTGTGATTCGATGGAAAATGTGATAGCAGAAGTAACAAGTTCATTGCCGTCACATTTTCCGGAACAGGTTTACAAGTCAATTTTTGCAGGGATGCGGCGCAGTAAAGATCGTTGTGCTTCTTAACTCAAAAACATATATTTCAATACAAATATCACTGCCAAAATTACCACTGTCGCGTTTAAGTCTCTCCATCTGCCGCTTAGCAACTTAACAACAGCGTAGGTAATAAAACCAAGCGCAATACCTTCTGCGATGGAGAAAGTGAGCGGCATGGCGATGGCGGTGATGACGGACGGGGCGTACTCGGTGACATCATCCCAATTAAATTCGGTGAAAGCGCGTGACATCATGCAGGCGACATAGACGAGAGCGGGAGCCGTTGCATAAATGGGGATGGAGGAGGCAAGTGGTGCTAGAAATAACATTAATAAAAATAATATCGCAACAACGACTGCTACTAAGCCGGTGCGGCCGCCGGCTTTGACACCGACGGTGCTTTCTAAATAACTGGTGGTGGTAGCGGTGCCAAAAATAGCGCTTGCGACAGCAGCAAGGCTGTCTGCTGCTAATGCGCGGTTGATGCGCGGCAGTTGACCGCGTTCATCCATTAAGCCAGCACGGTGTGCAACACCAATTAAGGTGCCGGAATTATCGAAAAGATCAACGAATAAAAAAGCAAAAATAATGGCGGCAAGATCAGGGCGCCAAAGATGCTGCATATCCATTTGCATGAAGGTAGGCGCAATCGAGGGTGGTAGTGAAAAAATACCATTAAATTGGCTGTAACCTAATAAGGCGCTAAGCAAGGTGACTGTTAAGATGCTGATAATAATGCCGCCGGTTATATTCAATGCATCGAATGCAATGATTAGAAAAAATCCTAGAATGGCTAGGAGTGCGCCTGGTTGATGTAAGTTTCCTAAAGTGACAAGCGTTGCCGTGTTGCCAGTAATGATGTTTGCGCTTTTTAACCCGATGATTGCTAAAAATAATCCGATGCCAGCGACAATCGCCACTTTCAGTGATTTAGGAATACTATTAACTAAAAGTTGTCTTACGGGCAGTATGCTCAAAATGAAAAATATTAATCCGGCTACAAAAACAGTGCCGAGTGCGGTTTGCCAACTGTAGCCAGCACCCAGTACAACACCAAAGGTAAAATAAGTGCTGAGCGCCATGCCGGGCGCTAATGCAATCGGATAATTAGCAAGTAATCCCATGATGGCGGAGCCAAATGCGGCACCCAAACAGGTGGCAGTAAAGACAGCACCTTTGTCCATGCCGGTTTGTTCTAGCAAGGTGGGATTGATGAAGGTGATATAGGACATGGTTAAAAACGTGGTAATGCCGGCGAGTATTTCGGTGCGAGTGTTGGTGCCGTGTTCGCGCAGCGCAAAAAATTTATTTAGCCAATGGGTCATGTGGGTCATGGGCGCACCTTGTTCCGATTTTTAATTTGCGTGTAGAGTAGCCTGGACACGCTTTTTGTGTCCAGGGTTTCACGTCTTCACACACGCCCCCTCATCCGCCCTTTGGGCACCTTCTCCCACAAGGGGAGAAGGCTATGTAGTGAGGTAGGTGAGTAATTTCAGCGTGTTAGAAGCTCAAGTGTGTCCACAGTCCCAACTACTCAGCCTTCTCCCCTTGTGGGAGAAGGTGCCCAAAGGGCGGATGAGGGGTGTGTGTGGTGCAAAGTCCGAAACTAATACCGATAATGCCCCGGCTTATACGGCCCCTCTTTCGCAATTTTCAAATAAGCCGCTTGCTCATCTGTCATTTGCGTTAATTTCACGCCTAATTTATCTAAGTGCAGACGCGCGACCATTTCATCTAGTTTTTTAGGTAGCACATGTACGCCAAGCGTGTATCGGCTGTTGTGCTGCCACAGCTCAATTTGCGCTAATACTTGATTAGTGAAAGAAGAAGACATCACAAAGCTAGGATGGCCAGTGGCGCAGCCTAAATTGACTAAGCGGCCTTCGGCAAGAATAATCAAGCGGTGGCCATTTGGTAGGATAACGTGGTCCACTTGCGGTTTGATGTTTTCCCATTTGTATTGTCGTAATGATTCAATATCAATTTCAGAATCAAAATGGCCAATGTTGCAAACAATGCTTTCATTTTTCATTTTTAATAAATGATCATGTGTAATAACATGGAAATTACCGGTGGCTGTCACAAAAATATTTGCAATGGGTGCTGCTTCTTCCATAGTGACTACGCGGTATCCTTCCATCGCGGCTTGTAATGCACAGATAGGATCAATTTCTGTGATGAGCACGGTTGCGCCGAATGAGCGCAATGCTTGCGCGCAACCTTTGCCTACATCGCCATAACCGCAAACAACCACAATTTTTCCTGCAATCATGACATCGGTGGCGCGTTTGATGCCATCTAGTAATGATTCACGGCAGCCATATAAATTATCAAATTTGGATTTGGTGACGGAGTCATTCACATTAATGGCGGGTACTTTCAGTTCGCCATCTTTAAACATTTCATATAAACGATGCACGCCAGTGGTGGTTTCTTCGGAAATACCTTTAACGTTTTTTAGCAACTCAGGATATTCCTTATGCATGAGGACAGTGAGATCGCCGCCATCATCTAGAATCATGTTGGGATGCCATTGATCGGGCCCCGTGATGGTTTGTTTAACGCACCACCAATATTCTTCTTCTGTTTCGCCTTTCCAAGCAAACACAGGGGTGCCAGCTTTTGCGATTGCCGCTGCTGCGTGGTCTTGCGTGGAGAAAATGTTGCAAGAAGACCAGCGTACTTCGGCACCAAGATCAATCAAGGTTTCAATTAAGACCGCTGTTTGCACCGTCATGTGTAAGCAGCCAGCAATGCGTGCGTTTTTTAATGGGGCTTTGCCTTTATACATGTGACGTAAGGCCATTAAACCAGGCATTTCTGTTTCAGCAATGCTGATTTCTTTTCTGCCCCATTCTGCTAAATTTAAGTCTGCAACTTTGTAATCGGTGGATTGAGTGTTCTTCATAGCGGTTACCTGCTGTGTCATATACGTTCCTTATTTCTGTGCGGGTCATTGCGAGCCTGCGTGGCAGGCTTCGCGTCAAACCTCAGTTATTTAATTCAGGCAACTTCACGCAAGCTATCTGATTTATTGATGCGTTCCCAGCTGACATCCAGGTCTTCGCGGCCAAAGTGTCCGTATGCTGCGGTTTGTTGATAAATGGGATGGAGTAAATCAAGCATTTTGATTATACCGTAAGGACGTAAATCAAAATTTTGTTGTATCAGTTTGATAATGTCTTGGTGGGGAACTTTGTTTGTGCCAAAGGTTTCTAAATAAATAGCGGTGGGTTCAGCAATACCGATTGCATAACAAATTTGAATTTCACATCGGTCTGCTAAACCTGCGGCCACAATGTTTTTGGCAACATAACGCGCAGCGTATGCAGCGGAGCGATCTACTTTGGATGGATCTTTACCAGAGAAGCAGCCGCCGCCATGTCGTGCCATGCCGCCGTAAGAATCGACAATGATTTTCCGGCCCGTTAAGCCGCAATCGCCTTGTGGTCCGCCGATGACAAAGCGGCCAGTAGGATTGATGAAGTATTTGGTGTTTTTTAACCAGGCTGCTGGGATGGTTGGTTTAATAATTTCTTCGATCACGGCTTCGACTAAATCAGCGTGGGCAATGTCTGGGGAATGTTGAGTGGACAGCACAATGTTGGTGACGTCTACGGGTTTGTTATCTACATAATGAAAAGTGATTTGTGATTTTGCATCGGGGCGTAGCCACGGCAGTGTGCCATTTTTGCGTATGGCGGCCTGGCGTTGCATTAAGCGATGGGCGTAAGTAATAGGCGCTGGCATTAATACGTCAGTTTCGTTAGAGGCGTAACCAAACATTAATCCTTGGTCGCCTGCACCCTGCTCTTCTTTGGCAATGCGATCTACACCCATGGCGATATCGACGGATTGTTTGCCGATAGCGGTAATGATGGCGCAAGAATTTGCATCAAAGCCGACTTCGGAGCTGTTGTAACCAATATCTGAAATGACTTTACGGCATATTTGTTCAATATCAACCCATGCGTTTGTCGTGATTTCGCCACCGACGAATACCATGCCGGTTTTAACCAGGGTTTCGCATGCAACACGGGCGTTTACGTCTTGTTTGAGAATATTGTCTAGAATGGCATCCGAAATTTGATCGGCGATTTTGTCAGGGTGGCCTTCTGAAACAGATTCAGAGGTAAATAAAAATTCATTTTGTGGCTTGTTTGACATGCGTCCCTACCTCTTAAGAATGAAAAATTTTGCAATCATAACATGGGGAATTGTGGGGATAAATAGCTGGGGGAGGGGAACATAAAGAAAAAAATTTCGCGCATTAACCAAATTGAGGTAATATCCGCCAAACGTTGTTTTCCTAACTTTTATATATAAGGTTAAGTACGATGCCATCACCCACCCGCAGAGACCGAGCTGACGCTATCCGTTTTTTAAGTATTGATGCAGTGCAAAAAGCGAATTCCGGCCACCCGGGCATGCCCATGGGGATGGCAGATATTGCGGAAGTGCTTTGGCATGATTTTTTGCGGCATAATCCGCATCACCCACATTGGCTGAATCGCGACCGTTTTGTTTTATCGAATGGCCATGGGGCAATGCTTCAATATGCCTTGCTGCATTTGACTGGATATGCCTTGACTATTGATGATCTGAAACAATTTCGTCAATTACACTCCAAAACACCCGGGCATCCTGAGTTTCATGATACCCCGGGCGTTGAAACCACTACTGGCCCGCTCGGACAAGGTCTAGCCAATGCGGTGGGAATGGCGATTGCTGAAAAACATCTCGCGACTGTTTTTAACCGCCCTGAGCTCCCCATCGTTGATCATTATACTTATTGTTTTATAGGCGATGGCTGCCTCATGGAAGGCATTTCCCATGAAGTATGTTCACTGGCAGGGACGCTGCAGTTGGGCAAGCTCATTATTTTTTACGATGATAATGGCATTTCCATTGATGGCGATGTGCACGGTTGGTTCCGCGATAAGACCCCATTACGTTTTGAAGCGTATGGCTGGCATGTGGTGCCCGGTGTGGATGGACATAACAGTGAAGCGATACAAAAAGCCATTCAGACAGCACAAGCAGTGAAAGACAAACCCACGATTATTTGTTGTAAGACGACCATTGGTTGGGGTTCACCCAATTTAGGTGGAACAGCAGCGACACATGGCGCTGCATTGGGCGAAAAAGAAGTAGCGTCCACACGCACGCATCTCGAATGGCCACACCAACCCTTTGTTATCCCAGACGAAATTTATGCTTCGTGGGATGCGCGTAAAACAGGCGATGCTGTGGAAAAAGAATGGCAAGCCTTGTTTGCACGTTATAAAGATCAATACCCAGCATTAGCAGCAGAATACATGCGTCGCATGGAAGAGCGCTTGCCGCAACAGTGGGCGGAACAGGCCGATCAACTTTTAAAAACAATGAATGAAAAAAAACAAAACGTCGCAACACGTAAAGCATCACAATGGTGTTTAGATGTGTATGCCAATGCATTGAATGAAATGTTTGGTGGTTCTGCTGATTTAACAGAATCGAATTGCACCAATTGGGAAGGCATGCGTGTGTATACAGGGGATTATGCAGAAGGACGGTACATTCATTACGGAGTGCGTGAATTTGGCATGTCTGCCATTATGAATGGAATAGCGCTGCACCGCGGTTTACTTCCGTTTGGCGGCACTTTTTTAACTTTTTCTGATTATGCGCGAAACGCTATTCGTTTAGCAGCCATTATGCGTCAACGCGTGGTGTATGTTTATACGCATGATTCCATCGGGTTAGGTGAAGATGGTCCTACGCATCAGCCGGTTGAGCAATTACCAGGGTTGCGCATGATGCCGCAATTATCTGTTTGGCGTCCATGCGATACAGTAGAAACCGCGGTTGCATGGCGTGCAGCGATTGAAAAACAAGGACCGACTTGTTTGTTATTGTCGCGACAAACGCTTGCGTTTCAAGAACGTGATGCTTTGCAATTATCTCTTATACAGCGCGGCGGTTATGTCTTGTGTGATTTTGCCGATGGTAAACAACCGGATGCTATTTTAATTGCGACCGGTTCTGAAGTCGCGCTCGCAGTTGATGCCGCGAAGCAATTATTAGCTGAGAAAATACAGGTACGCGTGATATCGATGCCATCAACCGATGTGTTTTTAGCGCAAGATGAACATTATCAGCAAACCGTGTTACCTGATGCTGTGACTGCGCGAGTTGCAATTGAAGCGGCTTCCGCTGATTATTGGTATCGCTTTGTAGGCTTACACGGCAAGATTGTAGGCATGAACCGTTTTGGTGCCTCCGCACCGGCAAAAGATGTCTACCGTGATTGTGGTTTTACCGTTTCCAATGTGGTTGAAAAAACCAAAGAAGCAATATGCGCGATTGCTAGTTTAACGCATCATGTTGGGGAACATTGCGCATCAGGTGTAGTGAGCCAATAAATAAATTAAATACTATAGAGATCCAAGGAGAAAAACCATGACGATTCGAATAGCAATTAATGGCTACGGCCGCATTGGCCGCAATATTTTGCGCGCACATTACGAAAAAAAATTACACCCAGATATTCAAATTGTGGCGATCAATGATTTAGGCGATGCCAGTGCCAATGCGTATTTAACTAGATATGACACCACACACGGAAAATTTCCAGGCGAAGTGAGTATTTCCGGTCACGACATGATTGTTAACGGCGATAAAATTCGCGTAGTGGCAGAACGCGATCCTAGAAAATTACCTTGGAAAGAATTAAACGTCGATATCGTGTTTGAGTGCACGGGCTTTTTCACCTCAAAAGAAAAAGCGGCAATGCATTTAGAAGCAGGCGCTAAAAAAGTCATCATCTCAGCACCCGCCACCGATGTGGATGCGACGATTGTTTATGGTGTGAATGATAACGTCCTCAAAGCAAGCGATACCGTTATCTCAAACGCATCCTGCACCACCAATTGTTTAGCAACGGTGGTGAAACCATTAAATGATGCTATTGGCTTAGTCAGCGGTTTAATGAATACTGTACACGCATTTACAAATGACCAAAGTTTGTTGGATGTATATCATTCCGATTTGCGCCGCGCGCGCTCCGCTACGCAATCAATTATTCCAACCAAAACAGGCGCTGCGGCTGCCGTGGGTTTAGTATTGCCGGAATTAAATGGCAAATTAGATGGCTTTGCCGTGCGTGTCCCAACTATCAATGTGTCTGTCGTCGATTTAACATTTGAAGCTAAGCGCAACACCAGTGTGGAAGAAGTGAATGAAGTGGTGCGTAAAGCGGCTTTGGGCCCAATGAAAGCCGTGCTCGCATTTAACGAAGAGCCATTAGTGTCCGTCGATTTTAATCACAACCCCGCTTCCGCCATTTTTGATACGGTTGGCACCAAAGTCATTGGCAATTTAGTAAAAATTCTTGCTTGGTATGATAACGAATGGGGTTTTTCAAACCGCATGTTAGATGTAGCCGTAGCGTGGATGAAAGCAAAATAAATTAGCCGTCATTGCGAGGAGCCCGGAGGGCGGTTGCGAGCGTAGCGCGGCAAAGCAACCCAGTCACCAGTCAATAGCTAGTAACAACGAACAAGGATCAACCCATGACCATTTCAATGTCCGATGTAATGCAAGTAATACACCGTTATGCCCCCAAAGATTTTTATCCCAAAGTCGGCATGATTTTAGGCTCAGGCTTATCATCTTTAGCAGAACAAATCACCCAAGCCGTTTCAATTCCTTATCAAGCGATTCCAGGCATGCCTAGCGGTGGGGTAGCCGGACATGCTTCATTGTTAGTGATGGGTTATCTGCAAGAAGTGCCGGTTGTTTGCATGCGTGGCCGCTTGCATCTTTATGAAGGTATTGCCTACGATCCAGTGCGCACCTTAGTGCGTATTGTGAAACAACTCGGTTGTGAATCAGTCATTATAACAGGCGCTGTTGGATCGCTACGTCCTGAAGCAGGCCCAGGGGACGTGATGATGATTACCGATCATATTAACTTTCAACCCGGCAATCCATTAGTAGGCATTAACGATGAAACCATCGGGCCACGTTTTTTCGCAATGGAAGATGCCTATGATGCAAATTTACAAGAAATTATGTCTGCTGCCGCGCGACGTTTGAATATTCCTTTACACAAAGGTGTTTATCTTTCCACGTTAGGCCCTTCATTTGAAACGCCAGCAGAAATTCGCGCGTTTAGGCAATGGGGCGCAGATGCCGTGGGCATGTCAGTGGTACCTGAAGTGCTTATCGCAAGACACTGCGGTTTGCGCGTTGCATGTCTTGCAGCCATTACCAATGCCGCATCAGGCATGAGCAAAGAAAAAATTTCACACGAAGGCACGCTGCAATTTGGCGAACTCGCGGCGCGTAAGCTCACTAAACTCATCCCGGAATTTGTGAAGGAACTGAGTAAAACAGCTATCGCTTGAAAAAAAGGAACCGCCTTATATGCAATGGATTGAAAAAGTGAATGGCTATATTCAGGCGCTAAAACCAATCAACCTTCGTCCTGAAGTAGTACAGCGAATTCTTAGCTTGGTTGATTTAACAAGCTTGAATGAAGAAGACACAGAAGAAAGCATTGCTGCATTTTGCGAGAAAGCAGACATGCCGCTTGGGCATGTAGCAGCAGTATGCGTTTATCCGCGTTTTATTCGTTTGGTGGCGGATAATTTTACTGGAACGAAAATAAAAGCGGCAACCGTTGCCAATTTCCCAACCGGCAATGCGACACTCGAAGATGTACTGATTGAAATCAATAATGCAATAGATGATGGCGCAGAGGAAATTGATTTAGTATTTCCTTATTCCCGTTATTTGGCGGGCGATAGACAATACGCGCAAACATTTGTGTCTACCTGCAAAGTCGCTTGTGGCGATGATGTCACTTTAAAAGTAATTTTAGAAACAGGTGCATTGAATGATCTTGCCATCATTGCAGATGCTGCATTCGATGTGTTGACAGCGGGCGCTGATTTTATCAAAACATCCACGGGTAAAATTCATGAAGGCGCTACACTGGAAGCTGTGGCGACTATATTGTTGGTGGTTCAGCATTTATCTAAACAATTACCACATCGTTTAGGTGTGAAAGTATCTGGCGGCGTTCGCACCTTAGAACAAGCCGCGCGTTATGTGGAATTAGCGGATGCCATCATGGGCCGCGCATGGGTGAACGCTGCTACTTTTCGCATTGGTGCGAGTAAGTTGGTGGATGAAGTGAGGGATTTTCAGGGGTGATGGATTTCTTCTCTGTCATTGCGTCGTCATTGGATCGTCGTTGCGTCGTCATTGCGTCGTCGTTGCGTCGTCATTGCATCGTCATTTATATATTGGTTCCACCTGTCTAGGGTGCCTTGTTAGACTTGATCAGTGTAACAAGGCGGATGGGGGAACCGTTCGTCATTTGAGGGCTAGCCTCGTCTCGCAGTCATGGTTCCCCATCCACATTACGATTTGCTCCGAATAGATGTATGGGGATAGTGCCCCGAATTCATAAGTAAGGAGCGATCACAGTGTAACTTAAGGAGAACTATGATGAAAAGTCCTGTGGTTGGAATTGACGTTGGAAAATATGAATTAGTAGTTTATTTGAATGGCGATTATCACACTGTTAATAATGAAGTTCGTACTTTAAAGTCATGGCTTAAAAAGCATGCTACAGCCCTCAAGGAAATTGATCTTATTGTATACGAACCAACTGGTGGTTATGAGCGCACGCTTAAAGCATGTCTTGACGATAATGGTTTACCATATCGCAGAGTGCATGCTAATCACGTGAGAGCATATGCAAAGGCAGCAGGCATAGCTGCAAAAACTGATAAAATTGATGCCAAGGTGCTAGCAGAGTTTGCTATACGCATGGAAATTAAAGCGAAGTCTGAAACACAGCAATATGAAGCTTTAAAAGCTTTATTAACGCGACGAGAGCAATTAATCGGAATGCGTTTGCAAGAGAGAAATCGCTTGGAGACATGCGAAAAACTGGTTGGTAAATGGATCGAAAAAAACATAGCGCAGCTGACTAAGCAAATTGAACAAATTGAAAAAGCGATTGATAATGAGGTAGACCAAAATGATGGTCTTAAAAAGCTTTATCAGTTATACAGCTCTATACCAGGTATCGGTAAGATTACTGGTTTGCAGTTAATTGTTGATCTACCAGAACTGCTTATTGAGCACGATAAAACGTTAGCAGCACTCGTTGGCTTGGCGCCCATGAATCGTGATAGCGGTAAAATGATTGGACGAAGACGAACGCGTGGCGGAAGAACTCGAATAAGGGGCTTGCTATACATGGCAGCATTAGTGGCTGCGCGCTGTAACCCAGAGCTCAAGACGTACTATAAAAAACTAAAAGATAAAGGCAAAGCATCTAAAGTTGCCTTGATTGCAGTGGCGCATAAGCTACTGAAAATATTACGCAGCATTGCGCATCGCCAAACTCCATGGACGCCAGTTATGGGATAAAATCAAAAAATTTTTATTGATTTTGGATATAGATGCTGCGAGGAGCCCGTAGGGCGACGAAGCAACCCAGAAACCGAGGCTGGGTTGCTTCGTCGCCCTACGGGCTCCTCGCAATGACGACGCAATGACGACGCAATGACGACGCAATGACGATGCAACGACGACGCAATGACGACGCAACGACGATGCAACGACGACGCAACGACGACACAATGACGGATGAGTGCGGGAAAACAAGCAAGAGAAAGACCACACGTTAAGTTATCAGGGTCGCTCCCAGCGCCCTGATAAATCTGATAAACAATTTATTGCCCTTTAAACACCCGAACAATATTCGCCCGACGCGAATTTTCCACATTAACATCAACTTCATCAATGCTTTTGCGAATGATTGCTTTCTGGTCTTCAGTCAAATTCTCAGTATCTCTATCTAGCGAGCTACTAAAGAAATAAGTGGAACCAAGAATATTAGAGGTTGCAGTGGGAGGACTGTGACGGAATGATTCCTTATAAATTTCCCAAAAAAGTACAACGTTATCTAGAGTGCAATTGTCCTTGTGTTTTTCCGCAAGACTTATTGCAAAGTTTGTTCGGTTTGTTGCACTTTCTTCTTTGTGAAGGTTAATTTTCCTAAGTAATAGGTATGCGGAGAGTTCTTCTTTGTCCGCTAAAAAATTGGTGCCGGCAACAGTCTGTCCAGCACGCTCCGCTTTGTAAATGAGCTTGAATGCATTAGCTAAAGTTTCACGACCAAGTTTCTCGGTTTCACTCATCTCATCAAAATCATCCATCAGTGTTGCGTCTTCACCCATATCCACTAACTCCCCACCAATTGAGGGCAGATTTTTATGCGGCCGATGATTTTTAGCGTGGCCATTTGTCCTATTTAGGGCGGCGGCTTCGATGCGCATCGCTTCTAAACGTTCCGCTTCACGTTTTTGTTGTTCCTTTTCAATACGTTCTTTCCTGATAGCGTTTGCATCTACTACAAGTTTTTTCATAGCGGTTGGTATAAGTTCAAATTCTTCAAAGGAAGGACAATCTTGCAACTCTTTTGCATTTTTAAGTTGGGTTTCTGTTGCTTTAGCTAATATTGAATTTTCAATAACGTTACCTTTAGTCATCCTAACGAATATCTCAGTGGAAGAATTCCGAGTTTCAAGCTTCTTTTTATCAGCAAATAATACACGATGTGCATTAATATACGTCTTTTCCTGATCCGTCATAAATTCTTCAAACAAATCCCCTATTGCGGAATTTAAAATAGATTGACGAAGATCCTCTGGCAACCTAAAAAGTATATTTTCTTCCGGATGTTGCGCCACACTAAAGAAAAGCATGATGGCAACTCTTGCTTTATGAAAATTCTTTAAAAAGGTAGTACCTTCAATATAGGCTTGCACCGAAGCACCATTTAATTTTTTGGCAAACGCCAAGGGAGTTAGAGAATCAGCATTTGTTTTTGAGGAATCAGCACCATAATAAAATAAACGTTTAATTAAGTTGCTGTTTGCCTGTTTGATAGCAAGAAACAAGGATGGGTGACCGTTTACCGATCTGTTAACGTTAGCACCCGCACGCAATATGGGGTCAATAAGCTGATTGAATGAAAGCCTTTCTGCATCAGTGGAGGCGGCAGTTAATGGGTGTGCATCAATCGCAAGCCATAGCACCTGCCCAAGGCTGTCACGATCAAGAGGGACAGTGGCTGTGTTGATAAAAAATGGAATAAGTTCCCAAGCTTTTATGCCAGCAAGAATCTCAATCGCCATTCGATTTGTCTGATCTCTCATATTCGGATTTGCATGTGCCTGTAATAATTGAGCGAGTAACGCCCCGTCTTTTCTTTGGGCAGCAATGTGAAGGGGGCTAGTGCCAAACATAGAAACACTAGTGTCAACCCCTAGAGAAAGCAGCGTTTTTGCAGCAATGTTGGAATACCGTGTGTTTGCATTCATGGCGATAGTTAACACTCTGCCCAATTTAACTTTGTCTGAATTATTTTCGTTTTTGAAGAAGTCTAAAATTTTATTAACTTTCGTCCACTTTTTTTCTAATGCGAAAAATTCAATAAAAGTGACCAGTTTAACATTGTCGATCACACTGGTGCTCGCGTTTGGGTTGGCTAACAAAATCGCATTAACCATTATGTCTTGTGAGTCCTCGTCCGTAATGGCGTTTGTTAACCACAGCAGCTTGCCAAGCGTTTCAGCATTAATTGTTTTTCCTGCGCGCTCTAAAATGGGCAAAATGATGTCCCAGTGATCCTTGGCGGCTCGTTCAAGGGCGGTGACGCCAGCGTTATCTGTAAGAAGAGGGTTAGCTTTGTATGCAAGAAGTATTTCAACCAGTTTCTGATCGCCTGTTGTGGCGGCATGGTGTAGCGCGAACGGATGAGGTCCTTCAATAGGTGTATCAGCATTGACACCCATTTTCAAAAGCTCGGTAATAATAGTGGATCGTTCGTTAATGTTAGCATGTGTGCTTAAGCAAAGAGAGAATATCGTATTAAGATGTTCAAGTAGAAGTGCTTTATTGTGGCTAGAGGAAGATAATTTTTTTAATATCATTAAAACTAAATCACTATTCAGTTTTTTCACTGCTAATTCAAGAGAAGAAACACCGGCATTATTACAAAGCAAAGGATTGGCGCCTTTATTTAAAAGCAGAGTAGCTAATGGGCGGTCGTTATTTTCTATTGCAAAATGCAGCGGATAACAGGTAATCGAAGATGGATCAGTAGCGGCATAATAAGTAGTACTAAAGAAACCAGATGCGGCCATGCCTAAATCAGCAATGACGCCGTGTTCAAAAGAAAATGCAATTCTTTCTAGGCACTTAGTTTTTTCTTCTTCATTTTTCGTATAGATTCTTGTTTTCACCGCTTCAATAAATAAATTATTTGTTGTTTGTTGGATATCTGATGTTTTTATCGTTCGATGATTGACTGCCATGTTCGTTTTCTCTCTTTTTGTAAGTGTTTAAAAGAAGCGATGTTACGTTAAGAAGCTTAAAAGAATCTTAAAGAAATCTTAAAGAGTCTTGGTTTTATTACTCACTTATGTTTAAAATGACTCATTGATTTGTATAAGAAGAAACCGACATGCATGACTCACAACTACATCCGGATAAAACGACGCATACCACCCTAGCGTGGGTAGTCACAATGACATCAGCGTTGTTTTTTTTCTACGAATTCATTCAAATGCACGTTTTTAGCACCATTAATTTGGAGTTGCGCGAAGCATTCCACTTAGATGCGGAACAACTTGGGCAGTTTTTTTCCATGTACTTTTATGCAAACGCCTTATGTTTGTTTCCAGTCGGCAATCTCATTGACCGTTATTCAACCAAATTCATGTTACTGCTAGCCGTTTTTGTATGCACAGTCGGCACATTCATGTTTGCGTTGGGCACAGAATATTGGGTCGCTGCTTCCGGACGTTTTTTAGTTGGCTGCGGCGCCTCATTTTGTTTCTTGAGTTGCATTCGCATTGCATCGCGTTGGTTTTCGCCAAATAAAATGGCATTTGTCACTGGTATGGTCGTCACGATGGCGATGTTAGGCGGATTAGTTGCGCAAACACCATTCGCCATGTTGGTGCATTATTTAGGAAGTTGGCGGCTCGCTCTATTAGTGAATGCGAGTTTAGGCGTGTTTATCTGGTTTGCTATTCTTTTTATCGTGCAAGATCGCCCACCGGATGGCAAACAAGAAGCAAAAGATGATCAGCGACATTTAAAAGAGTTGGGTTTGTGGCGCTGTATTAAATTGTCTGCGCTGAATCCGCAAAATTGGTTGGGCGGCTTGTATACATCATTAGTCAACTTGCCCGTGTTTGTGTTGGGTGGTTTGTGGGGCATTCGTTATCTCACCGATGTGCATCATTTAACCGACACACAAGCTTCTTATGCCACCACTTTATTTTTTGTAGGCGTGATTGTGGGATGTTTAATTTACGGCTGGATTTCCGATCACATCGAACGCCGCGTCTCACCCATGATTGTTGGTGCAATACTATCATTAGTGGTAATGTTAATTTTAATGTATATGCCAGACTTATCGCTCGCCTCATTAATCACTTTATTTTTCTTAATTGGTTTGGTCACCAGCTCACAAGTGCTTACTTATCCCACCATTGCTGAATTAAATCCTATTTATTTAACCAGCACCGCAGTCAGCATCGATTCCGTTTGCATTATGATCAGCGGTTTTTTAATTCCTCCCTTCTTTGGCTGGTTGATGGATCATTTCGGTACGCATGAAATGGTGAATGGTTTGGCAATGTATTCCGCAGACTCTTTCCATTACGCCATGTTGGTGATGCCCATTTCTTTTGTAGCAGCACTCATCATCGCCTTTTTTATTCGCGAAACTTATTGCAGGTCACAAGCCTAATGGCGCGCGCATTTATCATCATGCTTGATTCATTTGGATTGGGCGCAACGGCGGATGCTGAGAAATACGGCGATGCAGGTGCAAACACCTTGCGCCATATTGCTGACTATTGTCAGCAAGGAAAAGCTGATCAAGCGGGTGTGCGTTCAGGCCCGCTTCGTTTACCCAATTTAACGCGTCTAGGTTTAAATGGTGCGGCGAAAATCAGTGCAGGCGAATCTATTCCGGGTTTAGATGAGGCAACACCCATTGAAGCCGCTTACGGCTGCGCTGCCGAAATGAGTTTAGGAAAAGACACGCAAAGTGGTCATTGGGAAATGGCAGGTGTGCCAGTGTTATTTGAATGGGGTTATTTTCCCCCGCAGTATCCTAGTTTTCCGCAAACATTATTAGACACATTAATGTCAGAAGCCAATCTTTCAGGTGTGTTAGGAAACAAGCACGCCTCAGGCACAGACATCATCAAAGAATTGGGTGCAGAACATCAGAAAACAGGCAAACCTATTGTTTACACCTCAGCAGATAGCGTGTTTCAAATCGCCGCACACGAAGATTCGTTTGGGTTACAAAAATTATATGATATCTGCGAAATCACGCGCAAATTAGTAGACCCCTACAACATTGGCCGTGTGATCGCGCGACCATTCACAGGCACGCCCGGCAATTACACACGCACCGGCAACCGACGTGACTATGCCACACCGCCACCTGCTCCCACATTGCTGGATGAATTAGCAAACGCAGGCGGTGAAGTCATTGCCATCGGCAAAGTATCCGATATATACGCGCACCAAGGCGTAACCAAAACCGTAAAAGCCGTTGGTAACAAAGCTTTATTTGAAGCTTTCATCGCAGCTACCAAAACAGCGCCCGATCACAGCATTGTGTTTGTGAATTTAGTTGATTTTGACATGTTATTCGGCCACCGCCGCGATGTCATTGGTTATGCAAAAGCCCTAGAAGATTTTGATACGTGGTTACCCACCTTCGAAAAAGAATTACGTCCAGGCGATATAGCCATCATTACTGCTGATCATGGCTGCGACCCCACCTGGCCAGGCTCAGATCACACCCGTGAAAATGTACCCGCTCTTCTTTTCGGCCCCAACGTCAAACCCGGCCCCATCGGCAAACGCGACACCTTCGCAGACATCGGCCAAACCATCGCCAACCATTTAGGCTTGTCACCGTTAAAATACGGCTTAAAAATAGAAGTGCGAAATGCCGCATAGCACGGATGAATCAAACACATTCATCCGTGGTTTAAAAACTTTATTTTAACCGATTAGTTATAAATATTTTCGCATCCACGGGTGCATGATCCGATATCGCACTTTGGTTCCCACCTATATTTCTTATTTCTACATGCGCACCTAAGCGTTGTTCACCATTTTTCCGCGCTCTAAATAAACAATGATCAAAACGAGCCGTTTTAGCAGGTTGTTTTTTATTCCATTCAGGTGTTCCCCATGCCGCTTTTTCAAGCTCTTTAATAGCTTCAACTTTGGCAGGCGCCGGTTGGTTATTCTTCTTTCGATCTTTATTATTATATGCCGTCACACCTTTATAAACTAAGGTACCTTCGACAGCCGGACCATGTTGCCACGTTCCTGAGGGTTCAACTAAGTTAGCCTGGCTTAACCGCTGCTTGTCAGCTTCTAAAAACATTGACGATGATCCTGGTGTTCTCACACCAGTCACCGCATGGTGATCATTCAAAAACGGATCAACGTATTCCTGCGCTAAATAGGTTAAAACCTTTTCCTCTGCCTGACCGGGTGGCGTTAAATTATCCTCACCCCAAGCCGTCACTCGCGACGAATTAAAATCACCCACTAACACTTGATGTGTCTCTGGTTCTTTTTGATGATCGTGGTCCATTAATTCCGTTACACGTTTTAATTGTTCAAGTCGTGCTTTTGCTCTGTCTTCACCAAGCAGAGCCTGAGTATGAACGCTATAAATTAAAACCGGCTTTTCACTTGTCTTTAAACGAAATCTCACAATACCACGCGGAGATAATCTTTCAGGTCCCTGCATATGTTGAAATCTTTCAAAATCAAATCGATGAATAGGATATTTACTTGCGATCATTGCGCCACTATTGAAACCACTCAGACAAGGAGCAACACTATGAATGATATAAGGGTATGTTTGGCGCAATCCATTCACCAGTGTGCGTGTGGCATCTTCATGAAATACTTCTTGAAAGCAGATGACATCTGGCGCTGCTTTATCTTTTTCTATTTCATTTACTAGTTCATGTGCGCGCTGGTTAGTATCACGCAAATCATTCGCAATAGCCATAAAGGTAGGAACAAAACCAACATTGTGCGTACGTATGTGAAGGGGTTTTTCTTTTGTTAAATCAGGGCGCGACTCGACATTTGATGGCCCACTTTTCTGGTAACTTAAAAAGGGACGCGTTAAATGATCAATGGCTCGCAATGAAAATCCAATTATTAGTGAAGGTATTGCAAAAGGAATCAAAGCAATCATAGCAAAGACTGCGCCCACTCTAACAAAAAAATCACGTGTATTATTACCTTTGTTTTCGCCAGGCGACGGTTCGATAATGTAAGAAGACAATCGCGCAAACCAGCGTGCTGGCAGCAAAATAAATTCACTGAGCTTATGAAGCCTTTCGCCATGCCCACTGGTGAACTTCGCAAATGAATCATTACCATCAGCATTTAATTTTTCGTTTTTGACTGTGATTTTATATTCATTTGGATAAATTAAATGCGCCATCGCTCGAAGGCTATACGCCCTATCAATAAAAAATTTCCCAATTTTATGCGCAATGCCTCCAATAATAGCCGTGATAGGAATCAAGGCCAGTGCAATAGCACCCATTGCTATCGCTAAAGAAGGAATACCTAGCGTCATATTGGCAAAAAACGTCACAATACCCAACTTAGCTGCGACCGTTGCTACAATACCAGCCACGAAAAATGGTGCGCCAGGAATAAAGACCAATGATAGCCCAAACAAAATAAGAGCAATAATTGTTATCCATATAACTATTTTTAGGTTCGATTTTGCTTTAAGTGCACTTTTTTTCAAAATATGGGCTGATGACTGCATTAAATTTTATTCCTCTTAGGGTATTTTGCCTAGAAAATATACCATTCTTTTCTTAAGAGAATCTTAAACGCATCTCTCTCTAGAAATTAGCCTCAATGGTGTCATCGCGGAATTTAGCGCTGCTTAGCGAGCGTTTTTTGCGAGCTTAGCAGCGCTTAATGTCCGCGATCCACCCATCACCAACACACTTATTGATAAAAACCCCTTTCCTACCCGACAATCTCCTCATAGAGATCAATCCAATGCGGGTTATTTCAATCAAATTAAACTTCCACTCCCTCCGCGTAAACGTAATACTCATTCATATTTATTTAATTCCTCAAGATGTAGAACATGTGTTTGGGTTTATAGAAAACAGCATGGGTGGAAAGTTTATTCGGACAATTGGGATAGCGCGGGCGAAGGTCAAGATAGGGTTCATTAACTTGATATATAACGTTTGTAGGTATGAACAACTTTGCAGGATTGTTGCGCCATAGCGTTTGCAATGCTAATTTAAATATCTTAGTATGGGCTTACGTTTATTTTTTTAAAATGCAAATCGGTACTTTTTCATTTTAATTTTTTTGACCCTGCAAGGAGGCTTTAAATGAAGAAATTGTCAAGATTAGTCGCATTTGTAAGCGCATTTCTGTGCTTCAGTGCTGCTTTCGCAACAAATAGCCCGACTACTTTTTTAGGGCCTACTCTTAAAGGCGGCTTCACAAGTACTCTTAACGACTATACTGCTTACTCAGTGCTTGGCGAAGCGGGTGTAAAAAACTTTCGGGCGGGCGGCACCTTAGGCTGGAAGCTGGAACAAAACCAATATCTGAAAGTCTCCGCTGAATATTTAATGCAAGAAATCACTTATTCATTTCTGACAGGCAATACAGACCAATGGGTGCGACAAGGCGCATTGGGTGCTGGTTATCTTTATGAGTTTGTGGGCTATCAATATGATCCACATTTTAACTTAAACGCTTACATCTCTCATGCTCCCAGTAAAACATTAGGTAATACAGCTGCCCCTGCTACTTTCAACGGCAGTCTACAAAACATTATTTTGAAAAGACGTATTGCTGGTTCTAATGGAGCGGGTATTATGCCTGCTGTCTCCATTGCACCATGGCAAGGTGGGAGAGTTGGCCTCGGCATTAACTATGATAGCGTACGGTATAACAACAATTATTCGTCCAACGAAGATGCTGTAGGCCTTGGTGGTACCTTCACCTTCAATCAGGCGCTGAGCCACGATATGGGACTCAACTTAGAAGCAGCTGTTCGCAAGCCTTTCAATAATTATGCGGCTGGACTGTCATTTGCGAATGTACCTTATTTCGGTAAATGGGTGTTGGGTGTCGATGGCGAATATACGGCTGGTAAAAACACGCTGCCAAACACTTGGAATGCCTCGGTCGGTGCTAGTTACGACTTAGATCAACGTAGTCCTCAAGCAGCACCCGTGTACAAAGATCACCCCTACAAGGACTACAAAGACATGGTCCCTGTAAGCGATGATTTGCTTGCCTATACTTCAGACCCGGCAGTCTACATGCCACAAGTCTTGGCGATTCCCGATCAGCAAGTTGTTGATGGCTGTCCGGTTAATCAGCCTAGCTTCACTGGCACTATTGCCGGCCAGACATCTGGACCTGCCTCTACACAAACCTATAACTCGCCAACACAGTTCGTCGGTGATGGTTTAACTTACTCAGTTAGCTTTGTCCAAACAACTGGCGCTGGATTCCCGACCACTGTCACGGTTAACTCAAGTACTGGTGTAGTCACAGCAAGAGGTACGAGGTCTACAAACAATATTACCATCACAGCGACCAACCCATGCGGTAAGACTGTATCCTCTAATACATTCGTCGCAACGTTCACATAGAGTAATTAACTTTTACAAGAAGCCTCATCATTCACATGATGGGGCTTTTTTATTGCACAGGCATACTAGACGAGAAATTGCCTTCATAATGTAATAGATTTTGATTTTGTTGCTTCATTTCTAAGCTGCGATTCCTGCTAAAGCATTCCGAATAAATTTTTCTAATTTTTGATATCGACCAAAGCGAATCATATCTCTTGGGGAAATGCCGCCTAGAGCTGGATTTTTAATTTGAAACCACAGAAAGGTTTTTTTTGTATCACCATTGAAATAGCCAGCAATTAATTCGCAAATAACCGCGATTTCTTGTAATCTCCGAGCAAGCTCTTTTGGGATGTCTTTATCATACCTTACGGATTTTTTGGCTACACCTGTGGCCTTAGAAACGTCATCTTGTGTTAGCTCCAGGAAATTGACAACATTCTTTGGGGTTCATTTGAAAAGCTGTAAATGGTCAGTTGTTGGTATGGTGTTTAGGATTTCTGATCTTTGAGCAATTATAGTCATAAGCAAAGACGGATTTTTAATTATTTTTTCTTTTTCAATGCGTGATAAGTTTTTTATATAACTTTCAATTCGCATAGCATCCGATTTTCCACTATTAATTTCCCAGGACTGAGCGATACCAATGGGTTTGAAGCTGGATGTGTATTTGCTGGCCGTGCCTTTAAGATGCGCGTTGTAACGTTTGGTAAGATTATTAGTGTAGCCAGTGTATAGGCTATTGTTTTCGCAATAAAGAATGTAAACCCAATATATTAATTTGTTCATACTTTTAGTTTGTTTAACAGATAGGTCGATTTTTTCAGCCATGCTCTCTTCCCTTAAATTCAATAACAACCACTACGGCATACTCTTATAAACCAAACTCAAAAACTCAGCCCGCGTTCGTGGGTCTTCTCTAAAAAGCCCCAGCATCATCGATGTGCTCATCACTGAATTTTGTTTCTCTACGCCGCGCATCATCATGCATAAATGCTGCGCTTCAACGATGACACCTACCCCTTTTGCGCCAGTAATATCTTTGATGGTGTTTGCAATTTCCTTGGTTAAGTTTTCTTGCACTTGTAACCGTCTTGCATGCATGTCCACAATGCGTGGGATTTTTGAGAGACCAATGATTTTGCCGTTCGGCATATAGGCTACGTGGCATTTACCGATGAATGGCAATAAATGATGTTCGCATAATGAATATAATTCAATGTTTTTGACTAATATCATTTCATCAATGTCAGAGGTGAATAACGCGCCGTTGACGATCGTTTCAACGGATTGATGATAACCATTGGTTAAAAACCCCATGGCTTTGGCGGCGCGCTTTGGTGTGTCACGCAAGCCTTCACGGTTTGGGTCTTCGCCTAGCATTTCTATAATTTTTTTAAACTGTTCTTGCATGTTGAACCTATTATCCCGGTGGCCAGGAAAAATGCCTGCCACCTAAAAGATGAAAATGAATATGAAACACTGTTTGTCCTGCTCCTGCGTTACAATTAACTACTAAGCGATAACCCTCTTCTGCAATACCAAGTTTTTTTGCTAACTGAGATGCTGTTAACATCATGTGTCCTGCCAGCAGTTTATCTTCCTCGTGCAAGTCATTCAGTGTCGAAATATGTTTCCGAGGAATAATGATTTTATGATGTTGCGCCTGCGGATTAATGTCATCAAAGACCACAATCTGCTCATCCTCGTGGATGATATTGGCGGGAATGTCACCTTTTGCTATTTTGCAAAACAAGCAGTCCTTCATCATTTTCCCCTTTTACGATGGCGCTAGTTTAAAAGATTACGCTTCGACTTGCAAAATAACGGATCGAAAGTAGACTATCTTCTTTTTGCATTGAAGAGGGCACTTTTATGGGATTAGAGAATCTCCCGGCAGGAAAGCAAGTTCCAGACGATATTAATGTGGTCATTGAAATACCATCCAATAGCCATCCTATTAAATATGAAGTAGATAAAGATAGCGGCTTGGTAATGGTTGACCGGTTTCTTGGCACCTCCATGGTTTATCCATGCGAATATGGTTTTGTGCCGCATACCTTGTCTGAAGATGGCGATCCAGTCGATGTGTTAGTGATATCGCCCTATACGCTGATTCCTGGCTCTGCCATTCGCTGCCGCCCTGTTGGTATGTTGCGCATGACGGATGAATCCGGCAAGGATGCTAAAATTTTAGCCGTTCCAGTGGATAAGCTGACTACTCGCTATCAGCATGTGCAAAAAGCGGAAGATTTAGGTAAAGAATTATTAAACGCCATTGAGCATTTCTTTAAGCACTACAAAGATTTAGAACCCGGTAAATGGGTCAAAGTGGATGGTTGGGCGGATGTGGATGCTGCTAAAGCTGAAATTTTGGCGAGTGTAAAACGCTACGAACAAAAGAAAGAAGTGGCTTAACAAAAAGGGGCAACTTAATCCTTAAGTTGCCCCTTTTTGCCTACCCAGGCTTCCCGGCCTAGTTCCGCCAATTCCTTGGCAGGAATCGTCCTTGGT